>JAABVA010001188.1_pt1 | contig 28634 bp, 28 predicted proteins | sample 5560331 | NCBI WGS metagenome assembly JAABVA01 (sample SAMN12812661, study PRJNA571458) | rock metagenome | isolation source: Antarctica rocks | place: Antarctica: Victoria Land, Mt New Zealand sud | collected 2016-01-07 | reverse complement strand
GGCGGTCCCCGCTGGGTACGGGTTGACGGTCAGCGGCACGCCCTGGGCGGTCCGCTCGCCCGGCTCGTGCACGGGCGCATCCTCCCCAAGGTCGGCCAAGTCGCGGCCATCGCCTACGTCGACCCCGGCAACTTCGCCACCAACTTCTCCGCCGGCGCCCAGTACGGCTACCTGCTGCTGTGGGTGATCGTCGCGGCGAACCTGCTGGCGATGCTGATCCAGATGATGTCGGCCAAGCTGGGGCTGGCCACCGGCCGCAACCTTCCCGAGTTGTGCCGCGAGCACTTCCCGCGTGCGGTCTCCCGCGGCATGTGGGTGCAGGCCGAACTCGTCGCGATTGCCACCAACCTCGCCGAGGTGATCGGCGGGGCGATTGCGCTGAACCTGCTGTTCGGGGTCCCGCTGTTCACCGGCGGCCTGATCACCGGGCTGGTGGCGTTCGGGCTGTTGGCCATGCAGGGCAAGGGGTATCGACCGTTCGAGTTGGCCATTGCCGGGCTGTTCGCGGTGATTCTGCTCGGCTTCCTTGTCGCCGCGCTGCGGGTCGACGTGGCACCCGCTGCCTTCGGCGCGGGCCTGCTGCCCCGCTTCGAGGGCACCGACAGCCTGCTGCTGGCCACCGGCATTCTCGGTGCCACGGTAATGTCGCACGTCATCTACCTGCACTCGGCGCTCACCCAGCGGCGCATCCCCGCGGTGACCGTCGCCGATCGGCGGTTCCTGCTCCGCCATCAGCGGGTCGACGTGCTGGTCGGGATGGGCCTGGCCGGGCTGGTCAACGCGGCCATGTTGGTGATCCCGCGGCGCTCTTCTACGGCACCGATGTCCCCGACACCGACACCCTGCAGGGTGTGCACGCCGGTCGTGCCCGGGTGCTCGACCAGCCCGCCGCATTCGCGTTCGCGCTGGCCCTGCTGGCGTCGGGCTTCGCGTCCTCCGGCGTGGGCACCTACGCGGGGCAGGTCGTCATGCAGGGCTTCATCCAGCGGCGCATTCCGTTGCTGGTTGCGTCGCGTGTGCACCCTCGCTCCCGCCCTGGTGGTGCTGGGTGTGTGTACCGACCCCACCCGCGCGCTCGTGCTCTCCCAGGTGGTGCTGTCGTTCGGTATCCCGTTCGCCCTCGTGCCGCTGGTGATGCTGACCCGGCGCCGCGACGTGATGGCCGAGCTGGTGAACAACCGGTTGACGACCGTGGTTGGCGCCCTGGCCGCCGCGGTGATCATCACGCTGAACGCTCTCCTGCTGTGGAACACGTTCGTCTGACCGAGGATGCGGTTGATCAGGACCGCCGCGCCAGGGCGTCGGTGAAGCCGAGAATCTGGCGCCATGCTTCGGCGCATTCGGTGGCGTAGTTTCCGGCGGTTCGGTCGAAGAACGAGTGCGGCGCCCCGTCGAACACCACCCGGGTGACTGCGGCACCGGCCGAGCGGAACCGGTCAGCAAGTGCCTCCGTCGACTCGGGTGGGATGTGCGCGTCGGCGCCGGCGACCAACATCAGGATGGAGCCGCGTGCGGTGGCAGCGGTGGCTTCGGCGGTTTCGGGTCGACCGTAGAAGCCGATGGCGCCGGCCAGGTCGGGGCGCCCGGGCCCGGAGACCCCGGCGAGCCGCCAGGAGTGCCCGCCGCCGAAGCAGAAGCCCAAGGTCACCACCGGGAGCCGCGGATCGCCGACGCGTTCGCGCAGCGCCGTGACCGCCACGGCAACATCGGCGTCGAGCTGCTCGGGCTGGACGCGTTGCACATGCGGCATGAAATCGAAATCGCCATCGCGCATTCCGGTACCCGCGGTGCGGCCGAAGTAGTCCAGGGCCAACGCCGGCAGGCCCGCGCTGGCCAGGCCTTCGGTGAAGGCAATGTAGTAGGGGTGGAGTCCGCGCACATCGGGCAGGACGATCACGCCGACTCCGGCACTGGTCTCGGGCAACGCGAGCGCCGTGGTGAAGGGGGTCCCGTCCGTCGAGACCAGCTCGCCCGTCTCGGTGCTGGTGACGGTGTTCGAGCGGGGCGGTGCCGGCGGGGTGGCGTTGACGTCGAAACACATGCGCTCAGCGTGCCCCACGGTCCGGGCAGGCGCATGAGAAGCTGGGGAAATACCCACCTCTCCGGCGCCGTTGCAAGGAGTGCGCCAGGGCAACGAAGCCGCGACGCTGATTCCATAGCGACGAAAGGGTGGCCCCACCGTGGCTGTTCCGCTCTCCATTCTCGACCTCGCGCACATCCGTTCGGGGGAGACCGCGCGCGACAGCTTCGCCGCCAGCGTGGCCCTGGCTCAGCGCGCCGAGCAGTGGGGATACCGGCGGATCTGGTACGCCGAGCACCACAACATGGCCTCGATCGCCTCCTCGGCCACCAGCGTGCTCATTGCGCACATCGCGGCTCACACCGACAGCATTCGGCTCGGTGCGGGCGGCGTGATGCTGCCCAACCATGCCCCGCTGACCATCGCCGAGCAGTTCGGCACCCTGGAAACCCTGCATCCGGGGCGCATCGACCTCGGCCTCGGGCGGGCACCGGGCAGCGACCAGCAGACCATGCGCGCACTGCGCCGCGACCCGATGTCCGCGGACGGCTTCCCGCGCGACGTCCTCGAACTACAGGGCTACCTCACCGGTGAGTCCCGCATTCCCGGTGTCGGTGCCACCCCGGGCAAGGGCACCAACGTGCCGCTGTACATCCTCGGTTCCTCGCTCTTCGGCGCCCAGCTGGCCGCGGCGCTCGGCCTGCCGTACTCCATCGCCTCGCACTTCGCGCCGAACGCGTTGGAGGAGGCGGTCGCGCTGTACCGGCGGGAGTTCACCCCCTCCGCACAGCTCGGGCGGCCCTACGTCATCGCCGGGGTCAACGTCATCGCGGCCGACACCACGGCCGACGCCGAGGAGCAGTTTCTCGACGCGAAGCGCCGTCGGGTGAGTCAGCTGCTCGGCCGGGGACGGAAGTTCACCGCCGAGGAAGCCGACATGATTCTGGAGGCGCCGGCCGGACAGCAGGTGGCGCAGATGGCCAAGTACTCCGCCGTCGGAACCCCGCCCGAGGTCAAGGACTACCTCGACCGCTTTGCCGAGCACGCGCAGGCCGACGAGCTCATCGTCGCGACCCAGGCGAGAAACACCGAGGCCTGGCTTCGGTCGTTCGAGCTACTCGCGGACGTGAGCGAGCTCGTCAGCGCCTGACGTCGGCGGCACTGCTCGAGGCGTTTTCGGTGGCCATCTGGCGCATCTCCTCAGTGGAATGGCCGCGAAAGTTCCGGTAGCTGTAGACGAGCAGCGCCCAGGCGAGCACCCCCGACAACGCCAGGGTCAACCCGGTGCCCAGGCCGCCGAAGGGCAGCTCCGGGCTGAAGATCCACCACTCGGGGATCGTCGGGTCGAGGGCCCACACCACGCCCACCGCGACCAGTGCGGCGCCACCGAGGGTGCTGAGCAGGATGCGCGGCCCCGTCTTGACGCCCTCCGCCGCGGTCGCGTACGCCTTGATCCGAACCGGCTCCAGTCCGCGCTGAGCCCATTCGTACTCGTGGGACAGCACGAAGAGCCCGGCCAGCAACATGAGCAGGCCCGGACCCGGCAGGATCAGCGCCGCCACGCCACCGAGTACCAGCAGCCAGCCGACCACCAGCACCACAACTCGTTTCGCCCAGGGCGGCAGTCTGTCCAGCGCACTCATTGGTCCATCATGCCTGCCAGGCCGGCAGACACCGCCAGCCCGGCCGTCGAAGTTGGCCGGTGAGGCTCGCCGTGCGCTGATAGTGTCCGCCACCACATGGCGGACGGGGTTGTGCGATGACGGAGATGCCGGAGATGCAGGCCGCGCGACGCTGCCACTGGGTGAACCATCTCGACCGGCACGCCCACGAGCAACCCGACGGCGTGGCCTTCCGGTTCCGCGGGCAGTCGGTGAGCTGGCAGCAGCTGCAGCGCCGGGTCGCCGGGTTGGCCAACGCCTTCGCCCGCCGCGGGGTGCGCCGCGGTGACCGGGTGGTGCTGCTGCTCACCAACCGCACGGAGTTCGTCGAGGCCATGCTCGCCGCCAACCGACTCGGTGCCATTGCCGTCCCGGTCAACTTCCGGTTGAGCCCCGGCGAACTGGCCTACATCGTCAACGACAGCGAGCCGCTGCTCGCCGTGGTGGAACAGCCGCTCGCCCCGGCGCTGCGCGCTGCCTTGGGCGACGCCGAACGCCCGGTGCAGTGCGTCGTAGTCGGCGACGATCCCGGCGCCGCAGGCGAGGGAGCCGAGCGGTGGGACGATCTGCTCGCCGAGACCGGTGATCCGCACGAGCCAGTCGACGTCGCGGAGAACGACCCGGCCCTGATCATGTACACCTCGGGCACCACGGGTCGGCCGAAGGGGGCGGTGCTGACCCACCTCAACCTGCATGTCCAGGCGGTCACCATCATCTGCGCGTGGGGCTCGGCCAGCTCGGCGGAGGTCTCCCTGTGCGCCGCTCCGCTGTTCCACATCGCCGGCGTTGGCACCGTCGTGCCGATGATGTTGCTCGGCAGCACGATGGTCATTCACCCCACCGGTCAGTTCAACGCCACCGAGGTGCTGGACGCCCTGGAGACCGAACGGGTGACCGTGGTCTTCCTGGTGCCCACCCAGTGGCAGGTGGTGTGCGTCGAGCCCACCATCGCCTCGCGGGACCTGGCGCTGCGGGTGATCAGTTGGGGGGCGGCGCCGGCCAGTGACACGTTGCTGCGCCGGATGGCCGAGGCCTTCCCCGGCGCCAGCAACGTTGCGGTGTTTGGGCAGACCGAGATGTCGCCGGTCACCTGCGTACTGCAGGGCGAGGACGCGCTACGCAAGCTCGGCTCGGTGGGCAAGCCGATCAGCACGTTACAGGTGCGGGTGGTCGACGCGGAGATGCACGACCTGTCCCACGGCGAGGTGGGCGAGATCGTCTACCGCGGGCCGACCACCATGCAGGAGTACTGGCGAAACCCGGAGGCCACTCGCGCGGCCTTCGAGGGCGGCTGGTTCCACTCGGGCGATCTCGTGCGCCGCGACGACGAGGGCTTCGTCTACGTCGTCGACCGCAAGAAGGACATGATCATCTCGGGTGGGGAGAACATCTACTGCGCCGAGGTGGAGAACGTTTTGGCCGGGCATCCCGGCATCGCCGAGGTTGCGGTAATCGGGCGCCCGCACGAGCGCTGGGGGGAAACCCCGGTGGCGGTCGTGGTGCCGGCCGACCCCGCTCAGCCACCGACGGTGCAGGAGCTGGTGCAATGGACGGAAGGCCGCTTGGCCGGCTACAAGAAGCCGACCGAGGTGATCGTGCTGGCCGAACTGCCGCACAACGCCAGCGGCAAGGTGGTCAAGCACGTGCTGCGCAGTACCTACGGCGGCTGAGCGTCGGGCTCACCGCAGACGGGACAGGACCTCGCCGTGCAGCAGGCCGTTGCTGGCCACGGCACTGCCGCCGTGCGGGCCGCTGGTGCCGTCCAGGGCGGTGAAGGTGCCGCCCGCCTCGCGCACCAGGATCTCGACGGCAGCCAGGTCCCACAGGGACACCTCCGGCTCGGTGGCCACGTCGACCGCCCCTTCGGCCAGTAGGCAGTAGGAGAAGAAGTCGCCGAACCCGCGCAGGCGCCAGGCGTCGTCGGACAGGGCGATGAACTGCTCGCGCAGCCCCGCGTCGCGCCAGCCGGACAGGCTGGAGAAGGCGAGGCTCGCCGCGGACAGGTCATCGATCGCGGACACCTGCAGCTGGCGGCGTGGCGCGCCGAGCACCCGCACCCACGCTCCGCAGCCGGTGCTCGCCCACCAACGGCGGCCCAACGCCGGAGCGCTCACCACCCCGGCCACCGGTACACCGTCCACCAACAGCGCCACCAGCGTGGCCCACACCGGCACGCCGCGGACGAAGTTCTTGGTTCCGTCCACTGGGTCGAGCACCCACTGGCGGCCGTGGAAGGCGACCTCGCCGCCGAACTCCTCACCCAGCACCGCATCCTCGGGCCGCTGCGCAGCCAGCACCTCGCGCGCCGACGTCTCGACCGCGAGGTCCGCATCGGAGACAGGAGTCAGGTCGGGTTTGGCGTCGACCTGCAGGTCCATGGCGCCGAAGCGGGCCATCGTGATGGCGTCTGCGGCGTCGGCAATCTGGTGCGCGAGTGCGAGATCGTCGGCGAGCTCGGGGGTGTCGGTCACAGTCGGCGACGGTACCGGCCGGAGTCGATCAATGCAGACCAGCGCTATGAGTCCGATTTGGACCGTCCCGAGTGGACGTGGGTTCTTCGGGGTGGCACCGTGGAGCCATGGCATCGCAGACCCACGTCAACTCCACGGCCGCAGCGCTGCTCGGCCTGCTCCGTGAGGGCCCGGCTACCGGTGGGCAGCTGATGGCTTTGGCCGAGGAGCGCTACAGCGGATTCTTCGGTCTCACCCGCAGCCAGGTGTACCGGGAACTACCTGCCATGGCCGAGGCGGGGCTGCTCCGGCTGGGCAAGCTCGGTGCGCGCTCGAGCCAGCAGTACGCGCTCACCGCGACCGGCAGGCGAGCGTTCAAGGCGTGGCTGCTGGAAGACGCGGGCGCGACCGTGACCGACTCGGTGCGCAGCCCGCTGATCCTGCGGCTGGCCTGTGCCGGTGAGCTGTCCGGCAAGCAGCGAAGCACGCTGGTCGACCACGCCCAGGAGGCGGTGGCGGAGCGGCTGGCCGACGCCAAGGCGGCGCAGAAGGCCGCCACGGATCCCTACGCGAAGGCCGCCGCCGAGTTCACCGTCAACCACCTCAAGGCGCTGGCGAAGTTGGTGGAGCAGGTCGCCAGGCTTTAGCAGTACTGCTGGGCCGGTAACCTGGACTCTCGTGCACCCCGACGTCATTGCTGATCTCGCCGAGCTGGAAACCACCCTGCGCACCGTGGAGGCGGTGCTCGACGTGGACGAGCTGCGGCGTCGGGTGGACGAGCTCGAGCAGCAGGCCGCCTCGCCTGACCTGTGGAACGACCAGGAGCACGCGCAGCAGGTGACCAGTCAGCTCTCGCACTCCCAAGCCGACCTGCGCAAGGTCGAGGCCCTGCGGTTGCGCCTGGACGAGCTGCCGCTGCTCTACGAGCTGGCCGAAGGCGAAGTGGGGGAGGCGGCAACCGAGGCCACGGCCGATGCGGACGCCGAGCGGGCCGAGCTGCGTGTGGACATCGCCGCCATGGAGGTGCGCACGCTGCTGTCCGGGGAGTACGACGAGCGCGACGCCCTGGTGAACATCCGCTCCGGTGCTGGCGGGGTCGATGCCGCGGACTACGCCGAGATGCTGATGCGCATGTACCTGCGCTGGGCGGAGCGGCACGGCTACGGCACCGAGGTCTACGACACCTCCTACGCGGAGGAGGCCGGCATCAAGAGCGCCACCTTCGCCGTCAAGGCGCCTTACGCCTACGGCACCCTCTCGGTGGAGCAGGGCACGCACCGGCTGGTCCGGATCAGCCCGTTCGACAACCAGGGGCGCCGGCAGACCTCCTTCGCCGAGGTGGAGGTGCTGCCCGTGGTGGAGACCACCGACCACATCGAGATCCCGGAGAACGACATCCGGGTGGACGTCTACCGCTCCTCCGGCCCCGGCGGGCAGAGCGTGAACACCACCGACTCCGCCGTCCGGCTCACCCATATCCCCACCGGCATCGTCGTCACCTGTCAGAACGAGAAGAGCCAGCTGCAGAACAAGGTGTCGGCCATGCGGGTGCTGCAGGCGAAGCTGCTGGAGCGCAAGCGCCTGGAGGAACGCGCCGAGATGGACGCGCTCAAGGGCGAGGGCGGAAGTTCCTGGGGCAACCAGATGCGCTCGTACGTGCTGCACCCGTACCAGATGGTGAAGGACCTACGTACCGATTACGAGGTGGGCGACCCGGCGAAGGTGCTCGACGGCGACATCGACGGCTTCCTCGAAGCGGGCATTCGCTGGCGCATGCGCGAACCCCAGCCCTAGCCCCCGTTCTTCTTCGCCAAGTTGTGCAACTTGGCGGTCCGGAGGGCGTCAATTCTCGCCAAGTTGTGCAACTTGGCGAGGGGGGTGGGGGTCGCGCCGCGCGGCGGTTCGGCTCGGCACTGCCCAGTGGTCGCTACACTCGGCTTCCGTGATCCGCGCCGAGAACGTCTCCAAGTCCTACAAGGCTTCCACCCGGCCTGCCCTCGATGGCGTCAGCATGGAGGTGGAGAAGGGGGAGTTCGTCTTCCTCATCGGACCTTCGGGCTCGGGCAAGTCGACCTTCATGCGCATGTTGCTGCGGGAGGAGGCACCGTCCTCGGGCGACGTCCACGTGGCCAACTTCCATGTGAACAAGCTCGCCGCGCGCCGGGTGCCCAAGCTCCGGCAGCGGATCGGCTTGGTTTTCCAGGACTTCCGGCTGCTGCAGCAGAAGAACGTCGCCGACAACGTGGCGTTCGCGCTGGAGGTCATCGGCAAGCCGCGCGGCACGATCAAGAAGGTGGTACCCGAGGTCCTCGAGCTGGTGGGACTGTCCGGCAAGGCCGATCGGCTGCCGACCGAGCTTTCCGGTGGGGAGCAGCAGCGGGTCGCCATCGCCAGGGCCTTCGTCAACCGGCCCCTGGTGCTGCTGGCCGACGAGCCGACGGGCAACCTCGACCCGGACACGAGCCAGGACATCATGCTGCTGCTGGAGCGCATCAACCGCACCGGCACCACCGTGATGATGGCAACCCACGACAACCACATCGTCGACTCGATGCGCCGGCGCGTCATCGAGCTCTCATCCGGCAAGGTCATCCGCGACGAGGCGCGCGGGGTGTACGGGGTAGGCCGCTGAGCCTGCGTCACCTGCACGTTCGTCAAGGCTGGCTCACGTCCAGTCACACCCCCAGAGATCCCGGAGGACCGCGACCCGATGCGCGCCAGCTTTGTACTCAGTGAGGTCTTCACCGGCCTTCGCCGCAACATCACCATGACCATTGCGATGATCATCACCACGGCGATCTCGCTGGGTCTGCTCGGCGCCGGTCTGTTGGTGGTGCAGATGACCAACAAGACCGAACAGATCTACTTCGACCGGGTCGAGGTGGCGGTGTTCATGACCAACGACATCTCCACCAGCGACCCCGGCTGCACGGGGCCCATCTGCGCCAATCTCCGTACGGAGTTGCAGAACATGCCCGGCGTGGAGTCGGTGGACTACGAGAGCCGCGCGGACGCCTACGACCGCTTCAAGAAGGTGTTCGCCCAGCAGCCCGAGCTGGTCCAACTGGCTCGTCCCGAGGCGCTGCCGGCGTCGTTCCGGGTCAAGCTCGGCGACCCCAAGCGCTTCGCGGTGATCAGCGAAGCGTTCGGCACCCGCCCGGGCGTCGACCGCGTGGTGGACCAGGCGCAACTCGTGCAGCGCCTGTTCTCCGTGCTCGGCGGGGTGCGCAACGCCGCCTTCGCCATCGCCGTCGTGCAGGCCCTTGCCGCCCTGCTGCTGATCTCCAACATGATCCAGATTGCGGCGTTCACCCGGCGTACCGAGGTGAGCATCATGCGCCTGGTCGGCGCCACCCGATGGTACACCCAGCTGCCGTTCCTGCTCGAAGCGGTGATGGCGGGCGTCATCGGCTCCGTGCTGGCCATCGCCGGCCTCTTCGGGGCGAAATCGCTCTTCCTCGACGGCGTGCTCAAGGACCTCTACTCCTCCAACATCATCGGTCAGGTCACCACCAGCGACGTGCTCTACGTCGCACCGGTGCTGGGCATCGTGGGCATCGCCCTGTCGGCCATCACCGCATACGTCACGCTGCGGCTGTATGTCCGGCAGTAGCTTCGTGCCGGTCGTTAGGCTCGTGGCATGAAGGAGAAGGGCCGCAAGGCCATCGCGACCAACCGGAAGGCGCGACACAACTACTCCATCGTCGACGTGTTCGAGGCGGGGATCAGCCTGGTGGGCACCGAGGTGAAGAGCCTGCGCGAGGGCAAGGCGTCCCTGGTGGACGCCTTTGCGACGGTGGACGACGGGGAGATCTGGCTGCGCGGCCTGCACATCCCGGAGTACACCCAAGGCAGCTGGACCAACCACGCCCCACGCCGCACCCGCAAGCTGCTGCTGCACAAGTCGGAGATCGAGCGGCTGATCGGCAAGACCAGGGAAGGCTCCCTCACGCTGGTTCCCCTGTCGATGTACTTCTCCAACGGCTACGTCAAGGTGGAGCTTGCGCTGGCCAAGGGCAAGCAGGCCCACGACAAGCGCCAGGACCTGGCCAAACGGGACATGGAGCGTGAGGTGACCCGCGAGCTGGGTCGCCGGGTGAAGGGAATGCACTGAGCGCGCCGGCCACCGACGCCGACGTCGCCGCCTGGGTTCGGGGTCTGGGTCTGCCCGGTCTGGTCGATCTGCACGTGCATTTCCTCCCCGAGCGGATGCTGGCCAAGGTCTGGGACTACTTCGACCATGCGGGCGAGCACTACGGCACGGAGTGGCCGGTGCACTACAAGTTCCCGGAGCCCCGCCGCCTCGCGGTGCTTGGCGAGCTCGGGGTGGTGGCGTTCGCGCCGCTGGTGTACCCGCACAAGCCGGGCATGGCCCAGTGGCTCACGGAGTGGGCGCTGGAGTTCGCAGCCAGGGTGCCTGCGTCGGTGCCGACGGCCACGCTGTACCCAGAACCTGGGGTCACCGATTACCTGCGCCGCGCGCTGGAGGCCGGCGCCCGTGCGGTGAAGGTGCACGTGCAGGTCGGCGCCTTCGACCCGCGCGACGAGTTGCTGGACCAGGCCTGGGGCCTGCTGGCCGACGCGGGCATCCCGGTGATCATCCACTGCGGGCACGGGCCCATCCCGGGGGCGCACACCGGCATGGACGTCTTCGCCGAGGTGCTGCACCGGCATCCGTCGTTGACCGCCGTGCTGGCGCACGCGGGCATGCCGGAATTCGACGCGGCGCTGGACCTGCTGAAGCGCTTCCCCCGGGTGCACCTGGACACCACCATGGTGGGTACGCCGTTCAGCCTGCGCACGGCGCCGCTGCCCGCGGACTGGTCGGCCCGGTTGGTGGAGCACGCCGACCGGGTCGCACTGGGTACCGACTTCCCGAACATCCCCTACGACTACGCCACCCAACTGCGCGCCATCGCCGGCTGGGCGGCGGCCGATGACCGGCTGGGCGACAGTTTCCTGCGCGCCGTGTTGCACGACACGCCGGCGCGCCTGCTCGGTCTGCCCTGATGGGTGCGGTGGCGCTGGCGCTGCTGGCCGCGATCGGCTACGGGCTCAGCGACTTCGTCGGTGGGGTCGCCGCACGCCGGGTGGCTGCCCTGCGGGTAGTGCTGGTGTCCTACCCCTTTTCGGTGCTGCTGGTGGCGCTGATCGCGCCGCTGGTCGGCGGCCGGGTGGAGCTCGGGTCCCTGCTGTGGGGCGCGCTGGCCGGCGTGGTGGCCGGGCTGGCCGTGTGGTGGTTCTACCTGGCGCTGGCCGCGGGGCCGATGACCGTGGTCTCCCCGCTGACCGCCCTGCTGGTCGCGGTGCTTCCGCTGGTTGCCGGGATGCTGCTCGGCGAGCGACCGGCGGTACTGGCGCTGGTTGGTGCGGTGCTGGCCCTGGTCGCCGTGGTGCTGGTGAGCAGCAACGGGGAGCGCTCGGAGCTGCCGTTCACCCGGCGGGTGGCGTTGTTGACGGTGGGCTCGGGCACGGCCTTCGCCAGCTACTTCCTGCTGCTGCACCAGGTGCCCACGGGGACCGGCCTCTGGCCGCTGCTCGCCTCCCGGCTGGGCGCCTGCGCGGTTGTTTTCGTCGCGGCCGTGGGTACCCGGCAGCTGCGCGCGCCGTCCGGGGTCTCCTTGCGGCTGGCCCTCGGTGCCGGTGTGCTCGACGTGGTGGCCAACGCCGCGTTCTTGTACGCGCTGCAGGGCGGCCTGCTGTCGCTGGTCAGCGTGATCTCCGCGCTGTACCCGGCGGCCACGGTGGCGCTCGCGGCCCTGTCGCTCGGCGAGCGGACGGGCCGGGTGCAGCAGGCGGGCATGGTGCTCGCTGCGGCAGCCGTCACCCTGATCGCCGCGCAGAGTTAGTGCGTGCGCCGCGGGACGCGGTAGGATGGGTGGTCCTGGTGAAAGTCATCAGGAACGTATGGGGGTGAACGGTTTCGACTCCGTACGTTGATTCAGGGGAAGCGTGCCAGTGCAGGCAGGAGACCACTGTGAGCGTCACTGCAACCAATTAAGCGCCGACTCCAGTCAGCGCGAGTTCGCCCTCGCCGCCTGAGCGAGTAGCGACTCTGTCAGACCGGGTGTGCCCTCGCCCCGGACCCTGGCATCGACTAGAGGGCTCTTACCCTGCGGGTCGGCCGCGGATCCGCAGGGGACACCAAACAGCGGCTGGGACCGTCATCCTGACTTGTCTGCGTGATCAGGAGGTCCGAGTAGAGGCGTAGCGGACTGCGCACGGAGAAGCCCTGTTGATGCGACGAAGGACCCGGGTTCGATTCCCGGCACCTCCACCCCGAGGTGAAAGCCCGGTACCGACCACGGTGCCGGGCTTTCCTCCTTCCCGGGCTTACCAGACGTCGCCATCACGCCAGTCGCACGTCAACTCACCCCGCAGATCGAGAGCGAACGAGCCGGGAAGCACGTAGATGCCGCCGTCCTCCTCCGGCGTGCGCACGATGCCGCTGGGTGTCAGGGCCGAACACGGGCCGAGCCAGCGCTGCCAGCCCCGCGCCCGGTAGAAGCGCACCGCCGCCTCGGTGGCACCGAGCGCGCCGAGGTCGTAGGCCCTTCCCACCACCGGCTCGATCGCCGCCATCAGCGCGGCCCCATAGCCGTAACCTTGTCGATCCGCCCGCACGCCCACCCCCTCGACGTAGCCGGCGCGCCAGGCCCGCCCGCCGTGCAGCAGCCGTCGCTGAACCACCGCGGCGTGCCCCACCAGCTCCGCGTCCTCCCACACCAAGGCGTGCATCCCACCCAGGGCGTGTTCCCAGTCGTCCGCGCTCAGCTCGCCGGCGAAGACGGTCCGGAGCAGGTCGTGGGCCGCATCGAGGGCCGCGGGGTCGAGCTGGGCGGTGTGGGCAACCTGAACCTCGGTCATCCGCACATCTTCGCAGAGCAATGATCATTACTTCTGGGAGCATTACTGCTGGCGCCATTTGATCATGACGTTGTCGATCTATTTTCTGACGCGGAACAATGGCGCCCTCTCACATTTTGGAAATGGCGAATGATCGGTTAGCGGGATCCGCGTCACAGTGCCACGCTGCCAACGCGGGCCGGACCACGTGCTGCACATGATCATCTCCGGACCCGTGTGCTGGCTGCCGTGGCATACCGAGGGAAAGGCACGATCATGACTGGTACCAATCGCCGGACTTTTTGCGGCGGGCCTCGTTCGGGGCCGTTGCCGTGGGTGCGGTAGCCGCCGCTCCGGAGCTGTTGCTGACGGCGTCGGCGTTGGTCGCGGTCACCCCACCGCCCACCGCCAAGCTACTGGACGGGCCGATCGTCCTGCTGCTGCGCGACGCAGGCAGCGGGGAGTTCACCGTGCTGCACGGCGAGCAGTCATCGACCTTCACCGACAAGGCACTGGCCGCGCGCCTGACCCACGAAGCCCCCACCGCCTGACCCTTACGAAAACGAAGAGGTAGCACATGTCCTCGCACCGCGAAGCGCCAGAGATCTCCAAGGACCCGGCCGCCGACAACACCGACGTCTAGGCCGGGTGCAACGCCCGGAGATTTCGTTGAAGCTGCCGGCGTTGTACCCCCTGCCGTTCGGCAACCTCGCAAATTTCAACCGCACCAACCAGCCTCGTACCGACCTGGTCGACATCCTGCTCACCGGCATCCCCAACGGTCGTATCCCGAATTTCCAGAACTTCACCGGTGCAACCTATGCCGATCTGATGCGGCTCAACATGGCCGTCCCGGTGACGGCCAACCCGCTCGCGTACGGCGTCATCGTCGGTGACCTGCAGGGCTTCCCCAATGGCCGCCGCCCCGCCGATGACGTCGTCGACATCGAGCTCAAGGCCCTCGCCGGCGCGACCTTGCCGTTGAGGTACCCCAGCTACGCCCCGGACCTCGCGGCCGCGGCCCTGGCCGATTTCGTCGCCCAGGAGAATGGGCCCTACCTCCCGAACTTCCCCTACCTCGGCACGCCCAACAGCGGCTTCGCCACCATGCCCAGGCCGCGGGACACCGGTGGCAGCGGGCCGTAGCTCGAACGAAAGGACAAGCAGATGCGCAACTCGACGGACAATGGCGCCGGTGAGAATGCGGGAGTACAGGGTGGGTCGGTGGTACTCGACATCGGCGGCGACATCGGGGCGCTCATCGTGTATCTGCCGGAAAGTTTCCAGGGGTCCGAGATCGACGTCAGTGTGGCTGACGGCAGTGCGCCGTTCACCCACACCGGAGTCCATCCGCGGGTAGCGCCCAACGGAAACCGGCGGCAGACGGCGGTCTACCCGGAGCTGACGACGGGTGATTACCAGCTGTGGCATCCCGTCGACGGCAAGCCGCTGGGCCACCCCGTGCACGTGGAGGGCGGCTCCGTGGCCGAGCTGAACCTGGTCGGGCTAGCGTCGGAGCCGGTGGCCACCGACCGGCCCGCCGAGCACAGCCACGCCCACACTCACTAGTCCTGCCACACCGGCTTGCGCTTCTCCAGGAAGGCGTTACGCCCTTCGACGGCGTCCACGGTCTGCGAAGCGGCGGCCATCACCTCGATCGCCAGGGCGTAGGCGTCGTCTTCCGGGCGGTCGAGTTGCGCCCGCAAAGTCTGCTTGCCCAGTGCCTTGGACGCGCGGCTGCCGCGGGTGGCCCGGGCCAGTAGCTGCTCCACGGCGGCGTCCAGCTCATCGTCGGGCACCGTGTAGTTCACCAGCCCCCACTGCGCGGCGGTCTTCGCATCGACGATGTCGCCGGTGAGCGCCAGCTCCATCAGGTGCTTGCGGCTGATGCTGCGCGACACCGGCACCGCGGGGGTATGGCAGAACCAGCCTCCCTTGCCGCCGGGCAGTGCAAAACCGGCGGACTCCGCGGCGACGGCGAGGTCGCAGCTGGCCACCAGCTGGCAGCCCGCCGCCGTCGCCAACCCGTGTACCCGGGCGATCACCACCTGCGGGGCGGTCTGCAACGCGCGCATCACCGACGTGCACAGCTGCAGCAGCTCCCGGGCGGAGGCGTGGTCGCGCCCGTGCACATCGGCGAAGTCGTGGCCGGAGGAGAACACCGGGCCCTCGGCGGCGAGCACGATGCCGGTGGCGTCGCTACTGCTCACCTGCTCCAGTGCGCCCAGCAGGTCACGCAGCATGTCCTCGGCCAGCGCGTTGCGCCGTTCCGGACGGTTGAGCGTGATCCACGCCGTCGCACCCTCTTCTTTCACCAGCACCGTCATGCCTGCACTCCTGTCTTCTCAATCAGCCCGGCGCGCAGCTCGCGGCGCAGGACCTTGCCCGCGGCCGACACCGGAATGGCGTCCACCAGATGTACCTCGCGCAGCTTCTTGTACGGCACGACTTGCGCGTTGACGTGCTCCTGCACCTGCTCGGCCGTCAGGCCCGAACCGGGCACCGCGACCACGAAGGCAACCGGGAGCTCCCCGGCCTCCTCGTCGGGCTTGCCCACCACGGCGGCACCGGCCACCGCGGGATGGGCATGCAGCAGTTCTTCCAGCTCGCGGGGAAAGACGTTGTAGCCCTTGTAGAGCAGCATGTCCTTGGCGCGATCGACGATGCTCAGGTAGCCCTCGGCGTCCAGCACGCCGATGTCCCCGGTGCGCAACCAGCCCTCGTGCAGGACCTCCGCGGTGGCTTCGGGGTGGTGGTGGTAGCCCTGCATCACCTGGGGGCCGCGGATGCACACCTCGCCACGCTCGCCGGTCGGTACCTGGGTGCCGTCCATGTCGGTGATCCGGACCTCGGTGTCCTGCACGGCGACGCCCACGGTGCCCGGCTTGCGGGCGCCGGAACGCCACGAGGGATTGCCGGTCGCCATCATGGTCACCTCGGTGAGGCCGTAGCCCTCGCCGATGACCGCGTCGGGAAACCGCTCCCGCAGCGCGGCAAGCACCGGCGCCGGCAGCGGAGCCGCACCCGAGGAAATGCCGCGGACCGCGGAGAGATCGCGGGTCCTGACGTCGGGGTGGCGCAGCAGGGCGACGAACACCGGCGGAGCGCCGCCGATCATGGTGGCACCGAAGCGCTCGAGGTCGGCCAAGAAGGCGCGAGGTTCGAAGCGTTGGTGGATCACGATGGTGAACCCGGCGAGCAAGGGCACACTGAGGTAGCCGATGACCCCCATGGCGTGAAACCACGGCGTGAGGTTGACCATGACGCCGTGACCGTGCCGGGTGGGCCATTCCTGCGCCGAGCCGACCTGGTCGAGCAGCAGGTCGCCGTCCTCGGTGAGCACGGGCACCGAACCGCTGGACCAGCAGGCGGCCTGCACCACGTTGGTCACCACGTTCAGGTGGGTCAGCTCCACACCCTTGGACCGGCCGGTGGTTCCGCCGGTGTAGCCGAGATGCGCCAGCTGCGTCGCGGGATCGATGTGCAGCGCGGGCGGGGTGCTCGGCTGGTCCTGCAGCAGGGTCTCGATGGGCACCGCATCGGGCAGCTCGGCGTCCACGGTGATCACCAGGGGCGCAGGAATCCTCGTCCGTACGGCGGCCAGCACCTGGGCGGCCAGGCCCCAGGTCACCACGGCGGATGCCTCGCTGTCGGCGAGCTGCACCGCCAGCTCCTCCGGTGGTAGCAGGGGATTGGCGGGGCTGAACACCGCTCCGGCCAGCAGGATCCCGTAGTAGACGGCAGGGTAGTCCAGGCAGTTGGGCATGTGCACTGCCACCACATCACCCGGACCGATGCCGCGGGCCCGAAGGCCGTTGGCGAACTGCGCGGCGCGGTCGAGCAGTTGGCTGTAGGTGAGCTCGGCGCCGTCGTGGTGAAAGGCCACCCGCTCGCCGTACCTGATCGCGGAACCACGCAGGATGGCGCCGACATCGGTGCGCGGATAGCGGAGCTGGACCGGAAGCCCGGGCGGCAGCAACAGGGTGGCGGTGGTGCCGTCGTGCTCCATGCGCGCTCCTCACCCTCGGTGCGACGCTGCACCGGGACCTGCCCCCAGGTTGCCCGTCCGGGTGGTGGTCGGCAAGAGGTGACGGGTGTGGGCGTGGGTACCTTGGGTCGGCAACCGAAGGGGAGCCCGTGCAGAACGAGCCAGCTTGTCGCCAGGGAGTCGATCCCGACCTCACGGTGCCGAAGCAGCAACCGCTGTCGCGGGTGCTCGTCGTCATCGCCCTGGGCGGGGCACTGGGGGCCAGCGCCCGGTACGGCGTGGGCTCGGCATGGCCGACCGGCGGCGGCTTCCCGTGGTCGACCTTCGCCGTGAACGTGCTCGGCTGTCTGCTGCTCGGTGCGCTGCTGGTCGGGCTGACCGAGCTGCGCGGTGGGCATCCGCTGCTGCGGCCGTTCCTCGGCACCGGGGTACTGGGCGGATTCACCACCTTCTCGACCTACGCCGTGGACGGCGTCACCCGCGATGCGGCCGGCCTCGCCGCCGGCTACGTCGCGGCGACCTTGGGCGCGGCCCTGCTGGCGACCTGGGTCGGCGTGACGTTGACCCGGAGGATCGGGCTGCGATGAGTGCGGTGGTGCTGGTGGCAGCCGGGGGAGCCGTCGGTGCGCCCGCGCGGTACCTCGTCGACCGGTGGGTGCAGTCCGCGCACCGCTGGCGCTTTCCGCTGGGCACCTTCGCGGTGAACATGACGGGGTGCCTGCTGCTGGGCCTGCTGGCCGGAGCCGCACTGCCCGCGCCGCGCTCGTCGGCACGGGTTTCTGCGGGGCGTACACGACGTATTCAACCTTCGGCTTCGAGGCGGTCGCCCTCGCGGAGCGGCGGGCCGTGCGGATGTCGGTGGCCTACGTGGCGGCCAGCGTGCTCGGCGGTCTGCTGCTGGCCGCCGGCGGCTACGCGCTCACGCACTGAGGCGCCGGGCGCCGTTGGAACCTCGCGGTGTGCGGTGCGGCGGGCGGCAGGACAAGATGGCAGGGCACTCACCCGAACCCGAGGAGTACTTGTGGCGCACGAACGTGCGGGACAGCCGGCGCAACCGTCCGACCTCATCGACGTCGCGACCGTGGTGACCGCCTACTACACGTGGTACCCGGACGTCGACGATCCCGCGCAGCAGGTCGTGTTCGGCACCTCCGGGCACCGGGGCTCGAGCCTGGACGGCGCCTTCAACGAGGCGCACATCCTCGCCACCACCCAGGCGATCTGCGAGTACCGCGCGCGCCAGGGCACCACCGGACCGTTGTTCCTGGGGCGCGACACCCACGCGCTCTCGGAGCCGGCGTGGAGCACCGCATTGGAGGTGCTGGCCGCCAACGACGTCACCGTCGCCATCGACGACCGCGGCGGTTACACCCCGACGCCTGCGGTGAGTCACGCGATCCTGGGGCACAACCGAACGGCATCGGACGCCCAGGCGGACGGGATCGTCGTCACCCCCTCGCATAATCCGCCCCGGGACGGCGGTTTCAAGTACAACCCGCCCCACGGTGGGCCCGCGGGATCCGAGGCCACCGGATGGATCGCCGACCGCGCCAACGCGATCCTGCGGTCGGGGCTCGGCGACGTTCGGCGGGTTCCGCTGCGCCAGGCACTCGACGGCGCCCAGCGCTACGACTTCCTCGGCACCTACATCGACGACCTGCCGAACGTGGTGAACCTGGACGCCGTCCGCGACGCCGGCCTGCGCATCGGGGCCGATCCTCTCGGCGGTGCCAGCGTCGCCTACTGGGGCGAGATCGCCGAGCGTCACCGGATCGACCTCACCGTCGTCAACCCGCTGGTGGACGCCACCTGGCGGTTCATGACCCTGGATACCGACGGCAAGATCCGGATGGACTGCTCCTCGCCCAACGCGATGGCGTCCCTGGTCGCCGCGCGCGGCGATTACGACCTGGCCACTGGAAACGATGCCGACGCCGACCGGCACGGCATCGTCACCCCGGACGTGGGCCTGATGAACCCCAACCACTATCTGGCCGTGGCCATCGACTACCTGCTCAGCAACCGTCCCCAGTGGGCACCCAGCACGAAGATCGGTAAGACCCTGGTGAGCAGCTCGATGATCGACCGGGTGGTGGCCGGGCTCGGGCGCGAGCTCGTGGAGGTACCGGTCGGCTTCAAGTGGTTCGTTCCCGGGTTGCTGGACGGCTCCGTCGGATTCGGTGGCGAGGAGAGCGCGGGCGCCTCCTTCCTCCGCCACGACGGGAGCGTCTGGACCACGGACAAGGACGGCCTGCTGCTGGCCCTGCTGGCTGCGGAGCTGACGGCCGTGACCGGCACGACACCGTCGCAGCGCTACGCCGAGTTGACCGCGGAGTACGGCGATCCCGCCTACGCCCGGGTCGACGCGCCTGCCGGCCGGGAGCAGAAGGCGAAGCTGGGCAAGCTCAGCGCCGAGCAGGTGCACGCGGACACCCTCGCCGGGGAGCCGATCACCGCGAAGCTCACCCATGCCCCGGGCAACGACGCGGCCATCGGCGGTCTCAAGGTGTGCACCCAGGACGCCTGGTTCGCCGCCCGGCCCTCGGGCACCGAGGACGTCTACAAGATCTACGCCGAGTCCTTCCACGGTCCCGAACACCTGGCGCAGGTACAGCAGGCTGCGCAGGACATGGTCACGGAAGTGCTGGGTTGAGCGGCCCCCTCGCCGACCCACCTGAGCTGGTACCCCCGAGCGCGCAGACCGCGGTACGGCTGCCGCGGGAGGTCTGGGTGCTGGTCACCGCGGCCTTCGTCATCGCGATTGGCTTCGGCATCGTCGCGCCCGCGCTGCCTGCCTTCGCCCGCTCGTTCGACGTGGGGGTCACCGCGGCCTCCGTCGTGATCAGCGCGTTCGCCTTCATGCGGCTGACCTTCGCGCCGGTCAGTGGTCGACTGGTGCAGCGGCTCGGTGAGCAGCCGGTGTACCTCATCGGGGTGCTCATCGTGGCGCTGTCCACCGGTGCGTGCGCCTTCGCGCAGGGCTATTGGCAGCTGCTGGTGTTCCGGGGCCTCGGCGGCATCGGCTCCACCATGTTCACGGTTGCCGCCGTGGGACTGCTGGTGCGGATGGCGCCACCGGCGATGCGTGGCCGGGTGACCGGGCTCTACGCCACCAGCTTCCTGCTCGGCAACATCGCCGGGCCGCTGGTCGGCGGGGCGCTGCTGCGTTTCGGCCTGCGGGTGCCCTTCGTCATCTACGCGGTGGCGCTGCTACTGGCGGTGCTCGTGGTGTTCACCCAGCTGCGCGGCTCGGCATACACCCCGCGGAACACCGCGGACGAACGCCCGGTGATGCGGTTGCGCGACGCGTTGGCAAACGCCGCCTACCGCTCGGCCCTGGCGTCCAGCTTTGCCAACGGCTGGGCGGTGATCGGGGTCCGCATCGCGCTGATCCCGCTGTTCGTCACGGAGGTGCTGCGGCAGGGCGCGGGCCTGGCCGGGGTGGCGCTGTCGGTGTTCGCCGTCGGCAACGCCGCGGTGCTCATTCCCTCCGGGCGCCTGTCCGACACCCGGGGCCGCAAGCCGCTGGTCCTTGCCGGGCTGGTGATCACCGGCAGCGCCACCATCTGGCTCGGGTTCACCACCGGAACCGTGACCTTTCTCATCGCGACGGCGCTGGCCGGGATCGGCTCGGGGATGCTCAACCCGCCCCAGCAGGCGGCCGTGGCGGACGTCGTCGGCTCGCTGAACAAGGGCGGTCCGGTGTTCGCCGGCTTCCAGATGGCCTCCGATGTCGGCGCGATCGCCGGGCCCATTGGCGCCGGGCTGCTCGCCGAGCACGTGTCCTACTCGGCGGCGTTCGCCGCGACCGGCGGCATGGCCCTTGGCGCCGCGCTGCTCTGGCTGCGGGCGTCGGAGACCTTGCCGTCCGCAGGAAAGGCGGCCGCGGTCAGCCCGTCGGACCCACCCCGATGAGCAGGCCGACGAGGTAGGTGGCACCCGCGGCGACGATGCCGAACACGAGCTGCCGCAGGCCGCTCTTCCACCATGGCTGGGCGGTGAACCGCGCCGCCAGCACCCCGGCGCCCACCAGGCCGATGCCGCCGACGATGAGTCCGGCCGGCAGCGAGTTGAAACCCAGCAGGTAGGGGACCAGCGGAAACACCGCGCCGAGGGCAAACATCAGGAACGAGGACAGCGCCGCCACCATCGGGGACGGCTGCTCCTCGGGGTCGATGCCCAGCTCGTGGGTGAGGTGGATCCGCATCGCCAGCTCCGGGTCGGCGTGCACCTCCTTGGCGGCGTTGGTCGCCGTCGCCCGGCTCATGCCCATCTCGGCGAACATCCCCACGAGCTCGGCCTCCTCGCCCGCGGGGTTCCCCCGAAGCTCGCGGCGCTCGGTGTGCGCCTCGGCGTCGACCTGCTCGTTCTGGGTGGAGACCGAGGTGTACTCGCCCAGTGCCATCGAGAATGCGCCGGCCACCAGGCCCGCTGCGCCGGTGAGAACCACCGTCCGCGCCGACGCGCCCGCGGCACCGACGCCGGCCACCAGCGAGATGTTGGTCACCAAGCCGTCCATCGCTCCGAACACCGAGGCGCGCAACCACCCGCCGGAGACGTCCGCGTGGGTATGGCCGATCTCGCTGGGCTTGAGGTTCACCGGTTCTGTCACCGGCCAAGAATAGCTCGTGGTAGTTCCACTGTGGACGAAGGTGAGGCTGCCCTGACCTGCGGACCTCTAGGATGTGGGTGTGCCATGGATACCCGGGTTGAGCCTGCTCGCTCGCCTCGCGTTGGCCGCCATCTGGCTCGCCTCCGGCTGGCTCAAGGCGGTGGATCCGCTGCAGACGGAGGTCGCCGTCCGTGCGTATCTACTGCTGCCGGAGACTGCCGTCACTCCGGTCGCCACCGTGCTGCCGTTCTTGGAGATCGGCCTGGGACTGCTGCTGCTCGCCGGGGTGGGGGTGCGGGTGAGCGCGGTGTGCTCGGCGGCGCTGCTCGTGGTGTTCCTGTTCGGCGTGAGCTCGGCATGGGCGCGGGGGCTCTCCATCGACTGTGGTTGCTTCGGTGGCGGTGGATCCGCTCGGGTGGGGGCAGGGGACTACCTGAGCGAGCTCGGGCGCGATGTCGGTTTCCTGCTGCTCGCCGGGTGGCTCGTCGCACGGCCGCGCAGCCTCGCCTCCCTCGGAGCAGGCTCTCGGGCACCGTCATCCCGCGAGCCGGTCGCCCGTGTGCAGGAGTTAATCTCCGCGGACGCGCGATGGCATCCTGGATGGCGACGCAGCGCGAGCACGCCAGCGGCAGCAGATCCGGAGGACGCAATCCCGTGAGCACCAGTACCAACGCGCCGAACAAACGGCCGGTAAGCAGCAGGCGATCGACGGTGATCGGTGCCGCCGTGCTCCTGCTGGTGGCCGCCGTGGTGATCGGCGGGATCGTCTTTCAGAGCAGCCGCAACCAGCCCCGTGTCGACGGCTACGGTGCGGCCCAGACGGCAGCGGTTCAGGTCAGCGACGGGGTCGTGCGGGTCGGCGCGCCGAACGCGCCGGTGACCATCGACGTCTACGAAGACTTCCTGTGCCCGGTCTGTGGCCAGTTCGAGAAGATCTACGGCCAGGAACTCGCGCAGGCGCTGGATCAGGGCAAGATCGCGGCCCGCTACCACCTGCTGGACTTTCTCAACGAGGCCTCGGCCAGCAAGACCTACTCCACCCGGGCGGCGGCCGCCGCCCTGTGCGTGGCCGCCGACGGCAACGGCTCGGCCTATCCCAAGTTCCATGCCGCGCTGTTCGCCAGCGACACCCAACCCAAGGAGCGGGCGGCCACCGATCTCAGTGACGCCCAGCTCGCGGACATCGCGAAGAGCGTGGGTGCCTCGGCGGCCGCGCAGAGCTGCGTCACCGGCGGCGCGAAGATGGCCGAGGCCGCCGCCGCCTCCCGCGCGGGGGAGCAGCAGCTGGCCGCGGCCGCAGGGCAGGTGGGCACTCCCACGGTGCTCAGGGACGGCAAGCCGGTCGACTTTCAGGACCGGGACTGGATCCCCAAGCTCGGCTGAGCGGTATGCGGTGACCCGGATTGGTCGGGAGCGTGTCAACTGGTGTAACTTCTGCTGACGCACGGGGCTGTGGCGCAGCTGGTAGCGCACCACACTGGCAGTGTGGGGGTCAGGGGTTCGAGTCCCCTCAGCTCCACCCGTGGTGACGCGAGGCTCAGATCCAGACCGGATCTGAGCCTCGCGTGCTTTGCGCGGGAAGTGGCGGGGCGGCGGCATCGTGGTGCCGCCATCGGGCTACGATCTGCTCTGCCGTGCGCGCCCGGACCAGTCCGGATCCGCGCGGGAAACCATGCGGGCCACGCGGCCCGTGAGGCAGCACCGGTCCCGCTGGAGTTTCACCCGGTCGGGACGCGCAGTCAGGAGGAGCAGTGACGGCCCTAGCGCCCCAGCCCGTCGCCATCAGGCCTTACCCGGCCAAGGAGGTGAAGAAGGGCAACTTCATCGTCCAGCTGATCCACACCACCGATCCCAAGACGATCGGGCTGATGTACCTGGTGACGTCGTTCGCCTTCTTCCTCGTCGGCGGATTGATGGCCCTGCTCATGCGCACCGAGCTGGCGCGGCCGGGAATGCAGTTCCTGTCCAACGAGCAGTACAACCAGCTGTTCACCATGCACGGCACGATCATGCTGCTGCTGTACGCGACGCCCATCGTCTTCGGTTTCGCGAACTACATCCTGCCGCTGCAGATCGGCGCCCCGGATGTGGCGTTCCCGCGGCTCAATGCGTTCTCCTACTGGCTGTTCCTCTTCGGCGGCATCATCACCATTTCCGGGTTCATCACCCCCGGCGGTGCCGCCGACTTCGGCTGGTTCGCGTACACCCCGCTCTCCGATGCGGTGCACTCGCCCGGCGCAGGCGCCGACCTGTGGATCATGGGACTGGCCATCGCCGGTCTGGGCACGATCCTCGGTGCGGTCAACATGATCACCACGGTGGTGTGCCTGCGCGCGCCTGGCATGACGATGTTCCGGATGCCGATCTTCACCTGGAACATCCTGGTCACGGCCGTGCTCGTGCTGCTGGCCTTTCCGATCCTCACCGCGGCTCTGTTCGGACTGGCCGCCGACCGGCACCTGGGCGCGCACATTTTTGACCCAGCCAACGGCGGCGCCATCCTGTGGCAGCATCTGTTCTGGTTCTTCGGGCATCCTGAGGTCTACATCGTGGCGCTGCCGTTCTTCGGCATCGTGTCCGAGATCTTTCCGGTGTTCAGCCGCAAGCCGTTGTTCGGCTACAAGGGTTTGGTGTTCGCCACCCTGGGCATCGCCGCCCTGTCGATCGCGGTGTGGGCGCACCACATGTACGCGACCGGAGCGGTGCTGCTGCCGTTCTTCTCGTTCATGACCTTCCTCATCGCGGTGCCCACCGGGGTGAAGTTCTTCAACTGGATCGGCACCATGTGGAAGGGACAGCTGACCTTCGAGACGCCCATGCTGTTCTCGATGGGCTTCATCATCACCTTCCTCTTCGGGGGGCTCACGGGCGTGCTGCTGGCCAGCCCGCCGGTCGACTTCCACGTGTCCGACTCCTACTTTGTGGTCGCGCACTTCCACTACGTGCTCTTCGGCACCATCGTGTTCGCCACCTACGCGGGCATCTACTTCTGGTTCCCGAAGATGACCGGCCGGATGCTGGACGAGCGGCTGGGCAAGTTCCACTTCTGGACGACCTTCGTGGGCTTCCACGCCACGTTCCTGGTGCAGCACTGGCTGGGTAACGAGGGCATGCCGCGGCGCTACGCCGACTACCTGCCTTCCGACGGTTTCACCACGCTGAACACCATCTCCACGATCGGTTCCTTCATCCTGGGTGCCTCCACGCTGCCGTTTATCTGGAACGTTTTCAAGAGCTACCGCTACGGCGAGGCGGTGCTGGTCGACGACCCGTGGGGCTACGGGAACTCCCTCGAGTGGGCGACGTCCTGCCCGCCGCCGCGGCACAACTTCACCGAGCTGCCCCGGATCCGCTCCGAGCGCCCGGCCTTCGAGCTGCACTACCCGCACATGGCGGAGCGGTTGCGCCTGGAGGCGCACACCGGCGGCGGCAACCACGGCACCGCGGCCCCGTCCGAGCGGGCCACCAGCTCCGTGGAGTCCGACTACGCCAGCGGCTCCGACGCCAAGTCACGGTAGTCGCTCGGTTTCCGGCCGTAGTCAACGTGAGCGATGAGCCTCGACCTGATGACGGTCGGGGCTCATCGCCGTCATGGTTTGCCGTCTGCACCCGGAGGTATGCGTCGTGAGTGGGCTCGAGCAGCCGAGGCCGAGCAGCACCGTGCTGGTCACCGTCACCGGCCCGGACCGCCCAGGGGTGACCTCGGTGCTGTTCCGTGCGCTCAGCAAGCACGGCGTGGACGTGATCGACGTGGAGCAGGTGGTCATTCGCGGCCGGTTGACCCTCGGTGTGTTGGTCTCCTGTTTGGGTGACCCGGAGGCTCTGCAGGAGTCCGTCGAGCAGGCGATGCCGACCGTCGGTGTCCAGGTCGAGGTGGAAATCGGCGCCCCGCCCGGCGGCGGACGCGCGTCCTCTACCCATTCGGTGCTCGTCCTCGGTAGCCCGGTGACCGCCCGTGCCCTGTCGGCCATCGCCCGCGAGCTGGCGGTGCAGGGTGCCAACATCGACGGCATCCGAGCGGTGGCCGACTACCCGGTGACCGGCCTGGAGCTGATGGTCAGCGCTTCGGTGGACAGCGGCGACGCGGACACCTCGCTGCGGACGGCGCTGGCCACGGTGGCGGCCGGGGAGGGCGTGGACATCGCCGTGCAGCGCGGCGGCCTTGCCCGGCGGGCGCAGCGGCTGATCGTGTTCGATGTCGATTCCACGCTGGTGCAGGGCGAGGTCATCGAGATGCTTGCCGCCAGGGCCGGTTGCGAGCAGGCCGTTGCGGACATCACGGCGGCGGCCATGCGCGGCGAGATCGACTTCGCCGAGTCACTGCACCGGCGGGTTGCCACCCTGGCCGGGCTGTCGGAGGAGGTGATCCAAGAGGTGGCCGAGGAGTTGGAGCTGACCCCGGGCGCCCGTACCACCATCCGCACTCTGCGCCGATTGGGCTTCCACTGCGGGGTGGTCTCCGGGGGTTTCCGGCAGGTGATCGAGGGCCTCGCGCACGAGCTGGAGCTGGACTTCGTCGCGGCGAACACCCTGGAGGTCGTCGACGGTGTCCTCACCGGACGGGTGGTGGGAGAGATCGTCGACCGGCAGGCAAAGGCGGTCGCCCTGCAGCGCTTCGCCGCCCAGGCCGGGGTACCGCTGGAGCAGACGGTCGCCGTGGGGGACGGCGCCAACGACATCGACATGCTGGCCGCGGCCGGGCTCGGTATCGCCTTCAACGCCAAACCGGCGCTGCGCGAGGTGGCCGACACCGCGCTGTCACACCCCTACCTGGACGCCGTGCTGTTCGTGCTGGGAGTCACCCGCGCGGAGGTCGAGGCGGCCGACGCCGTGGACGGGGTCGGGCGGCGGGTGCCGCTTGTGCGTGATTAGGGCCGTCAGGTGAACGCTAATCGCGCACAAGGCGCGCCAGCGCCCCGTGCACCACGGCCGGGTCGGTGGTCTGCCAGAACGGTGGCAGCGAGGCGCGGAGGTATCCGCCGTAGCGGGCGGTGACCAGGCGGGGGTCCAGCACCGCGACGACGCCCCGGTCGTCCACGCTGCGCAGCAGCCGTCCCACCCCCTGGGCCAGCAGCAGCGCCGCGTGGTTGGCCGCCACCGTGAGGAAGCCGTTGCCGCCGTGGGACTCCACCGCGCGCTGCCGCGCCACGAGCAGCGGATCGTCGGGGCGGGGAAACGGGATCCGGTCCAGGATCACCAGGGACAGTGAGCGACCCGGTACGTCGACGCCCTGCCACAGCGACAGGGTGCCGAACAGGGAGGTGGCCTCGTCCGCGGCGAACTTGGTAATGAGCTGGCCGGTGGAGTCCTCGCCCTGGCACAGCACCGGGGTGTGCAGCCGGTCCCGCATCGCCTCGGCCGCGGCCTTGGCTGCGCGCATCGAGGAGAACAGCCCGAGCGTGCGGCCACCCGCGGCGGCGACCAGACCTTCGATCTCCGCCAGGTAGGCCTCGACCAGGCCGTCGCGGCCAGGCGGTGGCAGGTGCTTGGCGACGTAGAGGATGCCCGAGCTCGCGTGCGCAAAGGGCGAGCCCACGTCCAGTGAGGACCAGCTGGGGCCCGAGTCGTCCGCGGGCGCCTGCTTGGCCGTGGCGGTGGCCGGGTCGCTGCGCGCGGCGTTCTCGGCGGGCAGGCCCCACTGGCGCGCCAGGCCGTCAAAGGAACCGCCCAGCGCCAGGGTGGCCGAGGTGAGCACCACGGTGGCGTCGGCGAAGAGGTTTTGCCGCAGCAACCCGCCCACCGACAACGGCGCGACCTTCACCACCCGTCCGCGGCGCTCCTCGTCGGCCAGCCACACCACATCGCGGCGCTTGGCGGGGTCGGCCTGGTCGAAGGCGAAGAGCACCCGCACCGCCGTGTCGTGGACCTCCTCCAGCAAGGCCAGGGCCGCGGTACGCGAGGCGGCGGCCTCCGGGTCGGCGGCGCTCATGCCCGGCTTGACGGGGCCGACGGCGGTGCGACACGCCCAGGCGGCGTCCCGGATGGCGGTGAGCACCTCGGTGAGTCCCTGCGGCAGCCGCTCCCACCGGCCGGGTTCGATCTCGGTCAACGCCAGGGTCAACGAGTCCGCCGCTTCCTCCAGCCGGTCGACGTCCCGGTCGTCGATCAGCTTGGTGCACCGCCGCGCGGCCGCACTGATCGCCACCGGAAGCAGCTCCGCGGTGGCCACCGCGGTCACCCGGTCGACCAGCTCGTGTGCCTCGTCGATCACCACGGCGTCGTGTTCGGGCAGTACGGGAATCTCGGTGATGGCGTCGATGGCCAGCAAGGCGTGGTTGGTCACCACCACGTCGACCTTGGCCGCGGTCGCCTTGGCCTTCTCCGCGAAGCAGTCGGTCCCCACCGGGCAGCGTGCGACGCCCAGGCATTCCCGCGCGGAGACACTCACCTGGCGCCAGGCCTGGTCGCTGACGCCGGGCACCAACTCGTCGCGGTCGCCGAGCTCGGTCTGCTCGGCCCAGGCGTGCAGGCGTTGCACCTCGCGGCCCATCCGGGACACCGAAAAGGCGTCGAACAGGGCTTCGTCGGGGTCCTCGGGGGCGCCGGCAGCCATCCGGTGCAGGCAGAGATAGTTGCGGCGCCCCTTGAGGATGGCGAACTCCGGCGCCCGGCCCATGGCGGGTTCCAACGCGGCGGACAGCCGGGGCAGGTCGCGGTCGACCAGTTGGCGCTGCAAAGCAATGGTGGCGGTGGAGACGACCACCGTCTTCCCCGACTCCGCGGCGTGCCGGATCGCCGGAACCAGGTAGGCCAACGACTTGCCGGTTCCGGTGCCGGCCTGCACGGCCAGGTGCTCACCGGTCTCCATGGCGTGCGCGACGGCCGAGGCCATGGTCAGCTGGCCGCTGCGCTCGGCCCCACCGAGCGCGGCGACCGCCGTCTCCAGCAGCACAGGCACCGCGGGGGTGGGGGAGTCGGGCACGGGGCTAGACGCTACTGCCCGTCCCCGTCGGCGGGTGGCGCCGCCTCAGGCGAATGTCGTCGGGATGGCGGGCTCGCCCTTGGACAGCTTCAGCCCCTCCCACGGCAGGCTGACCAGCCCCGCGGCCAGATGCTC
>JAABVA010001186.1_pt1 | contig 28666 bp, 30 predicted proteins | sample 5560331 | NCBI WGS metagenome assembly JAABVA01 (sample SAMN12812661, study PRJNA571458) | rock metagenome | isolation source: Antarctica rocks | place: Antarctica: Victoria Land, Mt New Zealand sud | collected 2016-01-07 | reverse complement strand
GCCCTGCTGGAGGACCTGGCGCTGGAACGGCAGCTCTTCGACCGCGCTCGCTACCTGAAGGTGTTGGCGACGACCGCGGACAACGCCAAGGTCCGCCACCTCGCGGAGCGCCTGGAGACCGCCCACCAGGCCACCGTTGACTGGCTGAGCACGGTTCTCGCCGAGGAGGCGCTCGGGGGACCGACCGCGCTGCGGCCGACCCCGTTGCAGGCCGTCGCCGGCACCGCTACCCGCATCGTCAACTCACCAGCCCGCTGGTCGGCCGGCCAGGTCGACCGCGCGGTGGCCACGGTCAAGAAGAGCCGGGGCAAGGCCGAGGAGGTCGCTGACCAGGTGGCGGACAAGGCCAGCCAGATCGCTGACGCCGCTCAGGAAACGATCGCAGCCAGCCGTAACGCTGGGCTCAAGCAGGCGGAGAAGGTTGCTCGCCGCGATGGTGCGGCGGACACCGCCACGGCCGTGCGCAAGGCTCGGGTGAACACCGGTGCGCTGGAGTCCGACGAGCTGCCGATCAAGAACTACGACGAGCTCAACACCAATGACGCGGTGGTCGAGGTGAAGAAGCTGAGCAAGCCGGAAGACCTGCGCGCCATCATCGGCTACGAAGAGAGCCACAAGAACCGCAGCGGCGTCGTCTCGGCGACCCAGACCCAGCTGGCAGGCATCGCCAAGGAAGTTGCCGGCATCAGCTGAGCTATTGCTGTACCTCCACCGGCCGGGCCCCTCGTGTAGGGGCCCGGCCGGTGGTTGCGTTGGTGGCGCTAGCCTTCGCCGAATTTGCGGTATAGCTTGCCGATGATCGGGGCGGACACGGCCCGAGGCGAGTAGCCGCCGCCCACGGACATCACTTTGCTGACGAGGCCGGGTACCACCCGCATCTTGTTGCGGGCCAAGCCGTCCAGTGATTCCTTGGCCACCGACTCGCTGGTGACCCACAGCGAGTCAGGCAGGATCTTGTCGACGATGGTGGCCTCGGCCGGATTGGGTGTTTCGGTGCGCACCGGCCCCGGCGCGAGGAGGGTGACGTGCACCCCGGTTCCGGCCAGCTCTCCGCGCAGGGACTCGGCAAAGGAATTCACGAAGGCCTTGGTGGCGGCGTAGGTCGCGTTGTTGGGCACGGGCAGATTGCCTGCGGCCGAGCCGGTGATGAGGATGCCGCCGCCACGCCGTTCCAGCATCCCGGGCAGCACGGCCAGCGTCAGGTCGTGCACCGCGACGGCGTTGAGCTGCACCAGCTCGCGCTCGAAGCCATGGTCGAGCTCGGCTACCGGGCCGAACGTGGCCACGCCGGCGTTGTTGCACAGCACCGAGATGCTCCGCTCGACCAGCTCGGCCGCGAGGGTGTCCCGCGCGGCATGGTCACTGAGGTCCACCTCCCTGACCTCGACATGCACGCCGTGCTCCTGCTGCAGTCGCGCGGCCAGTTCCTCCAGTACCGCTCCGCGCCGGGCCACGACGATCAGCGAGTACCCGCGGGCGGCCAGTTCCTCGGCCAAGGCCGTGCCGATGCCCGAGGATGCGCCGGTGACCACGGCTCGGCTGTCGGTGCTGGGCGCAGGCAGGCTCATGCAGGCCAGCATAGAGTTGTGCGTGAAAAGGGCCCCTTCACGAACGCTTTTCGCGCACAGGCCGCGTGCGGCACGTCACCATGCCGATGGTGCACGGCTTGTCGGAGGCGCCGTGGCTGCGTACCTGGGCGACGCTGACCGAGCGTCCGCGGTGCACGACATTCGCGGTGAACCGGAGCTCGGCGTCCATGAGTGCCGGGCGCAGGTAGTTCATCCGTACGGAGGTCGTCACGGGGTCGTTCATCACCTGGGCGACGGCGTGCTGGCCGGCGATCTCCGTACCGGCGATCAGCACACCTCCGTGCGCCATCCCCAGCGGATTGGTGAGCTCGGCGGACGGCGCCAGGACCAGTTGCATCCCGTCGTCCAGTGGCTGCAGCTGGGCGCCGAGGACGTCGAAGAGGGTGTGCCGGTCGCCGGGCGGATTCAACGGCCAGTCCTCGTCGTTCTCCGGGATGCTGACGCCGGCGGGCAGCGGGATGTAGCGGCACCAGGTGGTGGCGACGGCGATCAGCCGATCGGTGTCATCGAGCACGCGGCACTCGGCGAAACCGCCGTCATCGTCGGTGTGCAGCAGTCGTGACTCCGCGCGTAGCAGCTCGGTGTCCCACGGCGGGGGCACCAGGACGTCCATCGACAGCTCGGAGGTGACCGAGGCACGCTCGGCGGGGCGGGTCATGAAGATGCGGTGGCCAACGGCGTCGTCGACCAGCACCCCCAACGCACCGGCGGAGGTACGCCCCGCGAGGTCGTCCATCCACGGACCGGCCTGCATGCGAATGACGCCTCGCTCACCCTCGTCGCGGGGTGGGCCGACCCGAAAGAGGGACTCGGGCGTCTGGGTCCGCACGACGGCAGAGCTGTCCACAAACATGTTGCCTACTATAACCATCTCGCCGTGCGACCCGCCCTACTCCCCAAGTTGTGCAACTTGGCGTCCTGGAACGCCCGGATAACCGCCAATTTGCACAACTTGGCGCACGAGAGAGAGGGGGGTTACTTGGGCTGCATCCGGACGCCGCCGTCGACGCGGACGACCTCGCCGTTGGCGTAGGAGTTGGTGAGCAGCTCCAGCACCATGGACGCCAGCTCCTCAGGCGCGCCCAGGCGCTTCGGGAACAGCACGTCGCGCTTGAGCTTGTCCTTGAACGCCTCGGAGCCCTCGCCCTCGCCGTAGATAGGGGTGTCGATGAGGCCGGGCGCCACGCAGTTCACCCGGACCCCGATCGCGGCGAGGTCACGCGCCACGGGCAACGTCATGCCCACGATGCCGCCCTTGCTGGAGGAGTACGCCGCCTGCCCGATCTGACCGTCGAAGGCGGCGACCGATGCCAGCGTGACGATGGCGCCGCGCGAACCGTCGGCGTCCACCGGCTCGGTGCGGCCCATGGCGGTGGCCGCCAGGCGTACGCAGTTGAAGGTGCCGATGAGGTTGATCCGGAGCACCTTGGTGTAGAGGTCCAGGTCGTGCGCCGAGGAGAACTCGCCGTCCTTGCCGACCGTGCGGGTGGCCCAGCCGACACCGGCAGCGGCAACCAGGCTGCGCAGCGGGCCGAGCTGTTCGGCGGCCTGCACTGCCTCGATGACCTGCTCCGGCTCGGCGACGTCGGCTCGGACGTAGGCTCCGCCGATGGACTCGGCGACGGCCTTGCCCTTGTCGTCCTGCAGGTCGAGGATGACGACCTTCGCGCCGCGCGCGGCGAGGGCGCGGGCGCTGGCCTCGCCGAGGCCCGAGGCGCCACCGGCGACGATGGACGATGTCGCAGTCAGGTCAAGCACAGTCGTTACTCCTGGTGTTGTCGTAGGTGCGGTCCCGTCCATCACACCAGTTGCCGGCCGTGGACCCCATGCCGGTGCCTGCTCAGGTGCGGTAGCGGACCGGGAGTTCCTTGATGCCGTTGATGAACATCGACCGCAGCGCCCGTGGCGGTCCGGTCCCGGTGATATGCGGCATTTGCTCGGCGATGACGTCGAACATGATGCGGATCTCCGCGCGGGCCAGGTTGGCTCCCAGGCAGGAGTGCGGACCACCGCCACCGAACGCGACGTGCTCGTTGGGCTGGCGGCGGACGTCGAAGCGGTCGGGCTCGGGCAGCGCGGTGCCGTCGCGGTTGGCGGCCGTGTAGAAAAGCGCGACTCGCTCACCCTTGCTGATCTGCTGCCCGCCCAGGACGTAGTCCCGCAGGGCCGTGCGCTGAAACTGCATCACCGGCGTGGCCCAACGGATGATCTCCTCGGCGGCAGATTGCAGCGGGCGCTCGGCCTTGAAGATCTCCCATTGCTCGGGGTGGTCGAAGAAGGCCTGCATGCCGTGCGTGATGGCGTTGCGGGTGGTCTCGTTGCCGGCCACCGACAGCAGCAGGAAGAACACGTCGAACTGCTCGACCGTCAGGTTCCCGCCGTCGATCTCGGCCTTGAGCAGGCGGGAGATGATGTCGTCGCGGGGGTTGCTCTTGTGTTCGGCGGCAAGCTCGTTGGCGTACATGTACATCTCCATCGACGCCACCGCACCGTCTTCGGGAGAGGTCTGGAACTCCGGGTCGTCGAAGCCGATGAGCCGGTTGGACAGGTCGAAGATCTTCGCCCGGTCGGCACCCGGGATGCCCGCGAGCTCACACAGCGCCAGCAGCGGCATCTCGGCGGCGACGTCCTTGACGAAGTCGCCCTCCTGCTTCTGCAGCGCACGGTCGACGATCTGGTGGGCGAACTCGGTCAGTCGCGGTTCCAGTGCCCGGATCGTGCGCGGGGTGAAGGCGCGCTGCACGATGTTGCGCAGATGGCTGTGCTCGGGCGGGTCCATGTTGAGCAGCAGCAGGCGCATCACCTCCATCTGGGTCTCGTTCTGCTGATGGCTGCTGGCGCTGAGGATGGAGCCCTGCTCGCGCGAGGAGAAGGTCTCCGGCTGTCGTGAGACCTCCTCGATGTCGGCGCGCGTAGTGACCGCCCAGAATCCCTCGCCGGACGACCCTGGGGATGGATGCCAGCAGACGGGTTCTTCATCGCGGATCGTGGCGAAGTCCTGCAGCGGTGGTCCATCAGCGAAGGTGTCCGGGTCGACGAGGTCGATGTCGACGGGACAGGCGGTTCGGGTGGTGGCGCGCCCTTGCTCGGATCCGGTCATTGGACGATCCTTCGCTCGAGTGTGCTGGATCACACCGACCGTGCCAACGTAGACAGCGCCAACCGGCCCGGGCAAGAACACGTTCTCGTTTCAGTCGACCAAGGAGTGTGAATGTCGCAGCCGCTCAACATCATTGTGGAATCGACTTGCATCATCTCGGGGTACTGCCGCCGCACGGCTCCGGAGGTGTTCGTGCCAGGGTCGGACCGCAGAACGGTGGTGACCGGCAACCCGGTCGCAGACTCCGACGATGTGCGCGAGGCCATGGAGAGCTGTCCGGTGGAGGCGATTTCCGCTACCAATGTCGAAACCGGCGAGCAAGTTTTCCCGTAACCCCGTCAAGCGATCCGGACGGTGCCGTGGAAGACGAACGGTGTGCCGGTCGGTTGGCATCCCCGGAAGAACTGCGAGGGCAACGGCCCCACGAAGCCCACCCGGTCGGCCTCGGCGACGGGATAGCGGAAAGCCGCCGTCGCGCCGTGCACGGTCAGGCAGGTGACCGGCCCGGCCAGGGAAAGTGGTATCGGGATCGTGAAGCCCGTGCCACGGAGCTCGCCGGCACCCGCGAACGAACCGGTTGTCGGTCCACCCGCGGGCTGGCGTGCATGCATGTCCACGTGGAAGAAGCCCAGGCCGGGCAGCAGTTCGACATCACCGGCCATCGTCAGCTTGGCGGTGGGCGTGCCGGTCGCGTTCGCGGCCGGGGCAGCGACGCCGTTTACCGTCAGCAGCGCAAGGGCGACCGCCAGGGCTCGGAGCAACGCTCGCGTATTCTTATCACGATCTTCCGGGTGTGACCCCCGTCACGGCGAGTCTACGGCTCGGCGGCCTGCCGGTCGGGTGACGTTGCGTCGGCTCGGGGTGAGCAGGTGTGGGTCCTGGTCCGGGTCGTCGAGTCCGAAACTGATGATGCGCGTCGGGTGGATGCGGATGATCGCGCCGTCGGAGCCCGCCGGTGCGTCGATCGCCTCCGCGTGCCCGCGGAACTCCAGGCACCGGACACGCCAGGGCTTGACCGAGGCGATGTCGTCGACGACGAAGGCGACGCGGCCGTTGTTGGCCACATTGCGGAACTTGCGGCTGGCGGACATGTGGTAGCCGCCGACGTCGATGGTCGAGGTGTCGGGGTTGTAGCGAAACCCCACCGGGCTGACCTGCAGCGTCCCGTCGGGCTGGGCGGTGGCCAGCCCGACCCAGTCGCTGGGTCGCAGGTACGCGAGCTCAATCTCGGAGAATGACATTCGGGGGCCCTTCGATCGGGGTCGGATCGGCACGAGACCGACGCTAAAACCTCAAGTCGTCTTGATGAGAGGCGGCCCTGCGAACTGCGTCACCGGGCTATTGCTGCCGCTACCGGGGTGGCAGCGTCGCGGAGTACGGCGACAGTGCTCCGGTTGCGGTGCGCACCCCACCAGATGCCGGCCAGGCCGATGAACGACCAAGCACCGAGCACGAGCAGGTGCGGCGTCGCTCCGGCGCCGTCGAAGAAAGCCGTGCTGCGCAGCAGGCTGCCGCCCGCGCCAGGCGGGAGGAGCTGGCCGATCACCCCAGCCGGCCGCGGGAGCAGCTCCGGGGCCGAGGTGACTCCGGACCACGGGTTGCCGATGAAGATGAGCAGTGGGGCAGCCACGGCGAGGCCTACGCGGCCGAGTGCGGCGGTCAACCCGACGACGGTGGAGGCGAGGGCGAAGACCGTGAGCACCAGTGCTGCCAGGTTGACCGCCCAGTTGCCGTCCAGCACCTCCAGCCAGCCCTGCACCATGGCGATGGCCACCGTCGCCGCGACGACCGCCGCACCGGCGAGCGCCGCGACCTGGCGCCAGCCCGGGCGGCTGAGCGTCATGATGAGGACTCCGCTCAGTACGGAGACGATGACCAGCGGAAGCACGGACGAGCCGAACGCGGCGCCGTGCGGGTCGCGTGGCGCCGTCGCGACGACGTCGTTGACCTCGACCGGCCCCCGCCCGGGCTGCGTGGTGAGTGCCTGGGTCAGCGCTTGGACGACGGCGGGGCTGGCAGCGGACGCGGTCAGCAGCTTCATGCCCTCGGGTGTCGCGACGAGCGCCCCGTAGATCTCGCGGTGCTCGATGGCGTCCCTGGCGGCCTCCGCCGAGGGATAGGTGTGCACGTCGAACGCGCCACCCGTAGTGGCCAGCTGCTGCGTGAGCGGGGCGACCGCGGCCGGCGGCCCGGCGACGCCGAGGGGAAGGTTGTGCGGTGCGAGGTTGGCGGCGGCCCACACGAACGCCCAGAGGGGGATCGCGACGAGCACCGGGACGACGAGGCCGAGTACGAGCAGCGCGTGCGGGCGGCGGTGCTCTTGGCGTGCGGCCGGATTGGTCGATGAGTTCATCATAGGCCTCCTAAAACGGACGATCGTTCATCTGCATCATCAAACGGCTTGCCGGCACTTTGTCAAGAACGGTCGTCCGTTTTATTGTGTGCGCATGCCCAAGGTCTCCAACGCGCATCTCGCCGCCCGCCGGGAGCAGATCGTCGACGCGGCCACCGCCCGGTTCGCCGTCAACGGGTTCCAGGCCACCGGCATGGCCGACATCATCGGGGCCACCGGTCTGTCCGGCGCCGTCTATCGGTACTTCCGGAGCAAGGACGACCTCATCGAGGCGATTGTCGGGCGCGTGCTCGGCCGGGCCGCGGAGCGCTTCGAGGTGCTCCTCGCCGACGGGTCCTGTCCGCGGCCGGCCGACGCGGTGCGCGTCGCGGTGGAAACGGTCTACGAATTCGCGGCCGAGGGGGACGTCGACGTCACCCGGGTGGCGATTCAAGCCTGGGCCGAGGCCATCCGCAACGAGCGCGTCCACGGCATCGCCGGTGACGCGTACCGGAAGATTCGCGGCTTCTTCCTCGAGACGGTCCGGCGGACGCAGGCGGCGGGGGAATTCCCGGCGGACGTGGATCCCGAACCCGTCGCGGCCGCGTTGTTCTCCCTGGTCCTCGGTTTCATGCTGCAGCGGCTCCTGCTTGGTGACGTCGATCTGGCGACATACGACGCGGGCGTCACCGCCCTGTTCGGCGCTGGCGCGGCGTCCGCGCATCCGTAGGGGCGGACTAGTCTGCAGCCGAACGGACGTCGCCGAACGGACGTCTCAGCGGCGAAGGGTTGCGTTCGAGATGAGTTCCATCGAGCACTCCCGGGCGCGTCCTGCTCAGGGCTCGCACCGCTTCGGCGCGCATCTGCTGCTCGATATGTGGGACTGCCGGGATGACCTCGTCAGCAACGCCGACGCCTTGGTGGCCCTGATCCGTCGCGCCGCGGAGGCGGCGGGCGGGACCGTGATCGACGTGCGGTCGCATTCCTTCGGGCCGTGGGGAGTGACGGCGGTCGCCCTGCTGGCGGAGTCGCATGTCTCCATCCACACCTGGCCGGAGGCGCACTACGCCGCCGTGGACGCCTACACCTGCGGGCGCAGCATGGACCCCGCCTCGGCGGCGCGGGTGTTCATCGACGCGCTGCACCCGGCGGAGGTGCGTGAGCAGACCATCGAGCGGGGACGGCGCGATGACGACGCCGACTGAATCGGGCTTCACCTTCACCGAGGCGGCACTGCCCTACGGCAGGACGGGCGTGCAGATCGCGGTGCGGGTGGACGAGGTACTGCACGACGAGCACTCCGCCTACGGGCACGTGCAGGTCTTTGACACCCCGTTCTTCGGGCGAATGCTCGTCATCGACGGCATCATCCAGACCACCGAACTGGACGAGTTCGTCTACCACGAGATGCTGGTGCTACCGCCCTGTCTGGCCTTCGGCCGGCCCGCGAACCTGCTGATCGTCGGCGGCGGCGACGGCGGGGCGCTCCGTCAGGCGGTGAAGGTCTCCAGCCTGCGGCGGATCGTCGCCGTCGACATCGACCCGCTGGTGACTGAAGTGAGCCGCCGCCACCTGCCTGCGGTCTCCGGGGGGGCGTTCGACGATCCGCGGGTGGAGCTGCTGCACGCCGACGGCGCCCGTTACGTCCGGGAGTGCGGTGAACGCTTCGACGTCGTCATTCTGGATCTCACCGACCCGGTGCCCGGCGGACCCGCCGAGGCGTTGTTCGATGCGCCGTTCCTGCAGCAGGTGCGGCGGGTACTCGCCCCGGGCGGGCTCGTGGCGATGCAGACCGGATCGCTGGTGCTCCAGCCCGAGGAGGTGCGGCAGACCCAACAGTGCCTAGCCGCGGTCTTTGCGACTACCCGCCTGCACGCCGCCGTGGTGCCCGCCTACCAGTTGAGCCTGTTCGGGTTCCTGCTGGCCGGCGACCGGCAGCTGGCCGAGCCCCGGCAGATGTTCACCGACGGTGCCGCCGTCCTCGACGAGCCGCTGCAGTTCCTCTCCGCCGACGCGCTGGTGGCCACCGCGCTGATCCCGGGGGCACACGGTTTCTGAGGGCAAGCTGGCTACGCTCTCCCGGTGAGCCCCAAAGCAGCAGTGGTCGATGAGCTCCGCCCCATCTTGCACGGACTGCTGGGCGAGGACTTCCCGCTGCGGCTGCGCGCGTGGGACGGCTCCGAGGCCGGTCCGGCCGACTCGCCGGCCACCCTGGTGGTGCACACGCCGCGGGCCCTGCGCCGGTTTCTGTGGAGTCCGGACGAGCTAGGTCTCGGCCGCGCCTACGTCAGCGGTGACATGGACATCGAGGGCAATATCTACGCTGCACTGTCGCTGCCGGACCTGCTGAACAGCGACGACCGCCCGGACCTGGCGCTGGACTGGCGCGGGCGCGCCGCAGGCCCGCGTTGCCTTGCGGCTGGGGGCGATCGGGGTCCCGCCGCCCGCTCCGCCGGAGGAGTCGAGGTTGCGTGGACGGCTGCATGCGCTACGCCGCGACGCCGCCGCGATCGCCCACCACTACGACGTGGGCAACGATTTCTACCGGCTGGTGCTGGGCGAGACGATGACCTACTCCTGCGCCTACTGGGCCGAGAAGCATTACACCCTCGACCAGGCGCAGGAGGCAAAGTACGCACTTATCGCCCGCAAGCTCGGCCTCCGGCCGGGGATCCGGATGCTCGACGTGGGCTGCGGCTGGGGCGGAATGGTGCTGCACGCGGCCCGTGAACACGGGGTGCATGCCGTGGGCGTCACCATCTCCTCCGCGCAAGCGGAGCTGGCCCGCAAGCGCGTCGCCGAAGCGGGCCTGAGCGAGCTGGTGGAGATCCGGCTGCAGGACTATCGCGAGGTTGGCGACGGGCCCTTCGACGCCATCTCCAGCATCGGGATGGCCGAACACGTCGGGCAGGCACAGCTGCAGGCGTATGCCACCCACATGTACGAGCTGCTGGCGCCGGGTGGCCGGTTGCTCAACCACGCGATCTCCCGGCGCCCCGGACCGGTGATGGACCCCAAGCACAGCTTCCTCGTCCGCTACGTCTTCCCCGACGGTGAGCTGCATCCGCTCGCGACCACCGTGGACACGCTGGAGCAGGCCGGCTTGGAGGTCCGTGACGTGGAGTCGCTGCGCGAGCATTACGCGCGCACCTGTCGGGCTTGGGTGCAGCGGCTGGACGAGCGCTGGGAGTACGCGGTCGCGCTGTCCACACCCGGTCGGGCGCGGGTGTGGCGGCTGTACCTCGCGGCATCGGCGCTCGCCTTCGAGCAGTTGCGGACCGGCCTGAACCAGGTGCTGGCGGTGCGCCCAGACGAGCGGCTGGGCAGCGGGCTGCCAGCTACCCGCGCGCAGTGGTTGAGCTGAGCAGGCACCGCCTGACTAGCGCGAGCGCCGCACCCCGGAGGACACCAGCCCGCGTACCGCTCGCGGCGTGACCCGGCCGGACGCGAGCCCGACCTCCACGAGGTCGTCGAAGACGGCTTGGTCCCCGGCGGCGGCGCGGATGGCGACGGTGACCAACGCGGGCACCGAGGACAGCCGGGCTACCGCCGCCGTATGGCGCTGATGGCTACCGAGCCGGGTGCGCACTGCGCTGCGGTATCGCGCGCCCGCCGCGGCGGTGTCCCCTTGGGTCAGCGCGGTTGCGGCCGTTCGCCCCGCGAGCATCCCGGTGGTCACCGCGTCGTAGATGCCTTCCCCGGTCATCGGGTTCACCAGACCGGCTGCGTCGCCGGCCAGCAGGATGCGCCCGTCGGGATGCGGCCAGCGCCAAGACGACAGTGGCAGGTGATGCCCTTTCCAGTCGGTGCCGCCGTCGGTGGCTCCGGGTAACAGCTCCGCCAACCGTTCGAGCAGCACGGCACGCGACGGGGTGGGGCGCCGGCGGGTGAGCAACTCGCCGTAGCCGACGTTGGAGTAGCCGTCGCCGCGGTCGAAGGCCCACGCGTAGGACGGTTGACGGCCGGGCCCGTAAGCGATCACTTGTTGCCCGGCACGAGCGGCGGGCGTGGGTGCGTAACCGCGCAGCGCCAACGCTCGGCGGCGTGCGGGCGGCAAGCCGGCGGTGGTGCGCACCACGGAGTGCGCACCGTCCGCGCCGATCAGTACCGACGCGCGAAGCTCGCCGTCGACCAGTACATCGTCGGCCAGCCGCTGCAGCGCCTTCACCCGGTGCCGCTGCAGGTGCGCGCCCCTACTGACGGCGGCCTCGACGAGGCGGGCGTCGAAGACCTGACGGGGTATCACCCAGGTGGGGCGCCGCAACGGCCGCTGCACGCCGGCGTTGCCGAGGGTCAACGTCAGCTGGCGGACCGGCTCCCAGTCTTCGAACAGGCCCGTCACCCCCAGCTCGGCCAGCAGGTCGAACACGTGCGGGGTGATGCCGTCACCGCAGGTCTTGTCTCGTGGAAAGTCGGCGCGGTCCAGCAGCGCCACTCGCAGTTTCGGCTCCACCGCCAGCGCGCCAAGGGCGGCAGCGGTCCCGGCCGGACCGGCACCCACGATGACGAGGTCCCACTGCTGCTTGCGCGCCGTCATGCCGGCCCCTTTCCATCACCCGTAGAGCTCAAAACGACGCTACCGTTCTGCGCTACACGCAAGCCGCCCATCTGCGCCGCGAATTCGGCATGCAGGTGCCGGACTGACCGGATCAGTCCTGTTCGCCAAGAATTGCCTCCATCACGACGGGGCAGGCACGATCACCGCCATGAGTGCTGCAGCCCGGCGGGTCCGGCATACGACGAGGTATCTGGCCGCCACCGACGGGACGCTCATCGGGCGAAGCGCGGGCATTCGCCCCTCCGAGCTGGACCGCACCATGCTGCGCCTGAGCCGCTCGGCCAACCACAGCCTGCTGTGGTGTGCCGTGTCGGCGGCGCTGGTCGCCAAGGGAGACGGCTCCCGCCGTGGAGCCGTCCGGGGTTTGTTGGCCGTGGCGGGGGCGAGCGCGCTGGCCAATGGAGTGCTCAAGCCGTTGTTTCCCCGCCGCCGTCCGCCCGTGGAGACGATGCCCGTGGTCCGACGGCTGCTGCATCCGCCGACGTCGTCGTCGTTCCCGTCCGGGCACTCCGCGTCCGCGGCGGCCTTCGCGACGGGGTGGCCCTGGAATCGCCGGTGGCCGGTGCCGTCATAGCCCCGTTGGCCGCCGCGGTCGCGTACTCCCGAGTGCACGTGGGGGTGCACTGGCCCTCGGACGTGTTGGTGGGCGCCGGGGTCGGTGCCGCAGTCGGCCTGGGTACCCGGCGGTGGTGGGCGGTGCGCGCGGAGGAGCCGGCTGCGCTCGGTCGCCGGGTCGAGCTTCCCGCGCTGCCGGACGGCCGTGGGCTGTCGGTGTTCGTCAACCCGTCCTCGGGCGCCGCGGACGACGACCCCGCGGTGGAGCTACGCGAGCTGCTCCCCGCCGCCCGGACCGTCGAGATCGACACCGATCGCGACCTGATGGAACAGCTGGACGCGGCGGTCGACGCCGAGGCGCCGAGCGCGCTGGGGATCAGTGGCGGCGACGGCACGGTTCAAGCGGTCGCTCAGGTGGCGATCCGGCACGGGTTGCCGTTGGCGGTGCTGCCCGGGGGAACGCTGAACCACTTTGCGCGGGATGCGGGTGTGGTGCGGGTGGCCCCTGCACCGCGAGGACCCCACTATGGAGTGCCGCGACAGCGGCGGTGATGTCCGCGATGTGGTCGCCGGTGCCGGGCAGTGCGGTGCGCGGCGCCTCGGCGGTGAGCAGGCGGAACCATGCGGTGTCCCGGCCACCGCCGGCCAGCAGCCGCTCGCCCAGCTCGCAGAGCACCGTCTCCAGTGGTCCGGCGAACGGTGGAGCGGCCGGGGCGAGTGCTAGCGGTAGCTGCGACCAGCCGCCGTTGCCGGTGGGTGCGCGCTCGGCCAGCGTCACCGTTCCGTCTTCGGCGACGACGTCGGTGACGCCCGTATGGGTGGCGCGGTCGGAGTCGGCGCTGGGTTCGAGGTGCTCGGGCGCGGGCGCCCGTACACGAGGAAGGGCTGCTGGCCGAGGGCGCCGACATCCTCGCGGGTCGAGCCGGTGGTTGCGGTGACGGTGCGGGAGAGGTCCGCTTCGGGGGCACCTTGGCCCACTCGCCCGCCGACGGGTGCTCGAGCACCACCACCGCGTCGTCGTCCATGAGCTCGGGCAGCGGTCGGCGCAACCGGTCGAAGTGCTCCCACCAGAATGTCTTCTGGTTGCGTCGGTGGTAGCCGAGCGCGGCGGCGAGCAAGGCCGTGGCCTGCTGTGCTCCAGTGCGGTCGGTGGCCGGGACCAGTGCGCGGAGGTGCTCGGCCAGCAGTTCGGTGGCGGGCAGCTCGCGCTCCACGGGCTCTGGCGCACCCGGCGTCGTCGGGCCGGTGGTGCGCAGGTCCAGCAGCCAATGGTGCAGGCGGTGGGTGCTGACGCAGTCGTACTCGTTGTAGTCCCGGATCGCTTCGAGGAGGGCATCGGCCCGATCGCGCCTACCAGCCTGTTGGTGGAGCATGGCCTGCTCGTGCTCGACGATCGAGTCGCCTGCGGTGGTCACCTCGCCGTCCCGCAGCTGCTCACCCATGTACAGCGGCTCGAGCTTCTTGATGGAGTAGCTCTCCGTGGACACGCGCCCAGCGCGCCGCACCACGGCGTAGAGGTCGACCAGCCGACCGTCGCGCAGCAGCTGATCCACCTCCTCCTCACGGGTGGCGTGCCGCGCGGCCAGGGTGGTCAGCGCGGTGTGCTCGTAGGGGGCGTAGTGGTAGACGTGCATGCCCGGGTGGGCGCGGGCCGCCGCGGTGAAGGCATCGACGACCTGCTCGAAGGCGCGCTTCTCCGCAGCCCGGTCGTGCGCCCAGAAGGCGCTGAATTCCTCGGCCGCGTCGACCATGCCGTGCAGGTACTCCAGCCCGGCACCGTGCTCCGCGAACGGGTCGCCCTCGATGTCGTAGTACAAATCGCCCGGATCCGGGGCGGGCAACAATGCGAGCGCCGCCGCGTCGAACACCTCATGCAACGGTGGGCTCGCGCCGGCACCGGCCACCTGCAGGGTGGACTGGGCGCGCAGCCGTATCCAGGTGTCCTTGCCGATGCTCGCCGGCCGCAGCTCGTCGCCGGCGCAGGCGAGGGCTTCGATGGTGAGGATGCCGCCGCTGCGCAGCCGGGCGGTCTGGTCGCGGCGCATTCCGGCGACGAGGCTGAGGTCGCGGGCCTCGCGGCGACCGTCGGCGCAGTGGGTGCCCCAGCGGCAGGTGGCGCACGCGGGGCGGGCGTCGCCCCACAGCGGTAACGGTGCCGCGGGTTCCTGCCGAAGCTCGGCCAGCACCCGTTCGCGGTACTCCCGGGCGAGGGGCAGCACGTCGGCGGTGGGCACGGCCTGCCGCCTGCCGTCGCCCAACCACAGGTGCACTTGGCGGGGGACGGGGCGGCCGAGGCGCACCAGGGCATCGGCATAACACGCGAGCTGCAACAGCGCGGTCGGCTTGGCGTGCCTGGCGAGTTTGGTGTCCACGGGCTCATAACAGCTGCCGGCCGTGTTCGTCCCGGAGCAGTTCGCCGGTGGCGATGTCGACGCCGAGCAGAAAGTCGGCGTAGCCCAGAAAGCCGTCGACCAGTAGCACTGCCTGGTAGATCACGGGAACACCGGCGTCCATGGCGGCCTGGGTGGCCTCGGCGGCGGTGAGCAGCGCGATGTCGTCATGGCCGGGGGTGTCGATGGTGACGACGTCGAGCGTGCCCGTCAGCTGCTCGAGTACGGCGTGCTCCAGGCGCATTCCGTGCGACTTGACCAACTCCAGCGTGGCGTCCGCACCCTTCGTCGGACGCTGCACCAGGCCGTGGGCGGCGGCATGCTCCAGCTTCTGGCGGTGCTCGCATTCGAGCACCGCCAGTACGTCGCGTGGCGAGTACAGCCACGTCTGTCCGAACCGCCGCATTGCGTCCACCCCCAGTCAGCAAAAGCATAGATGCGAGGTACGACAAGAAGCGGGATCGATCATCTGCGGTGGCCTGATCGCGGGCGCCTGCGGTGGTGGGCAGGGCGACGTGGCCGTTCCGAGGAAGGGAGGGTCCTGGAGCCGTACGATAGCGCCTCAGGGTGAAGACTGACGACATGGAATACGTGAAGCTGGGCCGCACCGGCCTCGATGTCTCCCGAATCAGTCTGGGCTGCATGACCTACGGCGACCCGGAGCGTGGCAGCCACCCCTGGTCGCTGGGCGAGGAGGACAGCCGTCCACTGATCAAGCAGGCCGTCGAGGCAGGTATCAACTTCTTCGACACCGCGAACGTCTACTCCGACGGATCCAGTGAGGAAATCGTCGGCCGAGCGCTGAACGAGTATGCCCGACGCGACGAGGTGGTGATCGCGACCAAGGTCCACGGCGCGATGAACGCGAAACGACCCAACGGGCGGGGACTGTCGCGCAAGGCGATCATGACGGAAATCGACGCCAGCCTGCGCCGGCTCGGCACCGAGTACGTCGACCTGTACCAAATCCACCGTTGGGACCCGCATACGCCGATCGAGGAGACCGTCGAGGCATTGCACGATGTGGTGAAGGCCGGCAAGGCCCGCTACCTCGGGGCGTCGTCGATGTACGCGTGGCAGTTCTCGAAGGCGCTGTACCTCGCCGACCGGCACGGGTGGACCCGCTTCGTGTCCATGCAGGACCACTACAACCTGCTCAACCGCGAGGAGGAGCGGGAGATGCACGGGCTCTGCCTCGACCAGGGCATCGCCGTGTTGCCGTGGAGTCCGCTGGCCCGGGGCCGGCTCACCCGGGACTGGGACGCGAGCACCGCCCGCTCCGACACCGACGAATTCGGCAAGACTTTGTACACCAGCCCGGGCGACCGCGACATCGTCGAGCGGGTGCGGGAGATCGCCGACGAGCGCGGTGTGCCGCGGGCACAGGTTGCGCTGGCGTGGTTGTTGCACAAGCCCGTGGTCTGCGCACCGATCGTCGGCGCCCGCACCACGCAGCACCTGGAGGACGCCGTCGCCGCCCTGGATCTGACGTTGACCACCGAGGAGATCGATCGACTCGAGGAGCCCTACGGGCCGCACTCGGTGGTTGGCTTCGCCTGATCCGCCCCAGCAGGCTTTACCGTGAGCGAACTTCTCGAATCGAAGGAGGCTGCAGCATGAGCTCTGAGCTGCTCAGCGTCCCTGTGACATCGGATCTCGATGTCACCCACCAGCTCGCCGTCACTTGGCAGCACCCGGACACCCTCAGCATCCAACCCGTCGGCCTGCTGACATGTAGCACGAGCGGATACGAGTTCTCCTACCTGCGAGTCGCGTCCGAGGTCACCGATTTTCAGCCGTTCCTCGGGTTTCCCGATCTCGAGAGCCGGTACACGTCCGACACCTTGTTCCCGCTGTTCGCGCAGCGCGTGATGCGGCCTTCCCGTCCCGACTACGCCCCCTACCTGCACTCCTTGGCGTTGGATGACACCGCGACAGCGTGGTCGATCCTGGCCCGGTCTCAGGGCGCACGGGTAGGCGACAACATCCGCGTGTTACCTGAGCCCGAGGTCGATGACGCCGGACGCACCCGCAGCACCTTCTTCGCCAACGGCATTCGGCATCGGCTCCGGCACGATTCGGCGTTGGGCCCTGCCTGGATGCGCTTTCCACGGGCACCGAGCTGACGTTGCGCGATGAACCGGAGAACCTCGTCAACGCGCGGGCAATACTGCTGACGGCGCGAGAAGGTGTCGCCCTTGCCTGGGTGCCCGACGTCCTGCTCGACTATGTGCACATCGTCTGTGGCGCGACCGAGCCCACTGTCACGGTGGCTGCTATCAACGGTCCTGACGTGCCGGCCGGGTTCCGCCTCCTGGTGACGCTGGAGGGCACCGCGCCAGCTGGGTATCGGCCGTTCAGCGGACCACGTTGGGAGTTGGCCGCAGGCGCGGCCACGGTTCGTTAGCCACTGCCCGCTGTGCCTCCCAGCGTCGGGTTGGCGAACTGAGGGTTTGGGTCCGCGGTCCGAGCCCCGGCGAGCTGTGGAACCAAGACGACGTGGTGGTCAGCTTGAAGGCGATGAACTTCTTGCAGCGCCGCAACCTGTCTGATCGCCAACCGCTACCCTGATCCCGCGGCCCGACTGGCTTCCTCCGCTGAGCAGCTGAGCGGCACAGGACACGCCCCCACCCGCACGAATCCATTCGTGCTGCCTGGGGTTTCTGTCTATGACGCTGCTGCGCACCTCGCCGACGAACATTGTCGCCATGGCCAGCCCCGATTCGCTCATCGAACAGCTGCTGGAGCAGATGCTGATCCGGACCGGTCACCGTCCCAGCCCGGCGGAGCAAATGGCTTGGGGCCGAAGCCTTCCGGTGCTTGCCCGCGATCTCGTCGATGCCGGTCTGCCCGGTGTGGAAATGCTCATCGAATACCACCTGCCGCTGACTTCACAGCGCGCCGACGTGGTACTTGCGGGAACGCATCCGCGGACGGGTGAAGCGTCCTATGTGGTCGTCGAGCTGAAGCAGTGGTCAGCGGCGAGGTCGTACGAGGGAAATGCGGAGCTGGTCGACGTACCGGGCATGCCCGGCGGGCCGAAGCTGCACCCGGTGGCCCAGGTCCAGGGCTACTGCTCTTACCTGACGGACTTCACCCGTGCGTTGTCCGACCAACCCGATGCACTCGCCGGCCTGGCTTACCTGCACAACGCGACCGACCCGGCGGCGGTCGCGGACCTGCGCCGTTACCCGGTCTCTACCACGGGGAGGCTATTCACGGGCGCGGACCGTGGGGACCTGCTCGCTTTCTTGCGGACCCGCCTGGCGCCGGAGTCGGGTGGACATGCCGCGGGCGACACGCTGCTGCGTTCGGCCGTCGCACCGTCCAAGCAGCTGCTCAAGGTGGCGGCCGATGAAATCCGCGACCGGGAGCAGTTCCGGCTGCTCGGCAATCAGCAGCTGGCGGTCGACCTGGTGTTGCACGCGGTGGAGCAAGCGCGCGGTGCCGACAGCAAGCGGGTCATCGTCGTAAGTGGTGGACCGGGCAGTGGCAAGTCCGTGGTGGCGCTGTCGCTGTTGGGCGAGCTGGCGCGACAGGGGCGCTCAGTGCTGCACGCGACCGGATCGCGTTCGTTCACCCAGACGTTGCGCAAGGTCGCCGGGGCGCGGGCGCCACGCGTGCAGAAGATGTTCAAGTATTTCAACCAATTCATGGCGGCAGAGCGCAATGGGCTCGACGTCCTGGTCCTCGACGAGGCTCACCGCATCCGCGCGACCTCGGTGGACCGGTACACCAAGGCGGCGCTCCGCACGGAGCGCCCCCAGATCGATGAGCTGATCGCGGCGGCCCGGGTGCCGGTGTTTTTGCTCGACGAGCACCAGGTGGTGCGCCCCGGCGAGATGGGCTCGCTGGTTCAGATCCTGCGGCACACCGAGTCGTTGGGCCTGCCCGTCCAGCACGTGCACCTGGGTGAGCAGTTTCGGTGCGGGGGTAGCGCCGAGTACTTGCTGTGGACGCAGAAGCTGCTTGGTCTGGTCGACGCTGCGCCCGAGCGCTGGCATAGCGATCCGCAATTCGCGGTGTGGGTTGCCGAGAGTCCGGAGGAGATGGAGCACCTGCTGCGAATGCAGATGGAGCAGGGCTATTCCGCCCGGACGTCCGCAGGCTACTGCTGGCCGTGGAGTGACCCTCGGTCCGATGGGTCGCTGGTGAACGATGTGCAGGTGGGGCCCTGGGCCCGACCGTGGAACCTTAGGGGGGACCGCGCTATCGGCGACGCGCCACCGTCGGCGCTGTGGGCGACCAACGACGGCGGCTTCGACCAGGTCGGCTGTGTATACACCGCCCAGGGCTTCGAGTACGACTGGAGTGGGGTGATAATCGGGCCGGACCTGGTGTGGCGCGGCGGCCGGTTCGCCACCGTGCGCGCGGCCAACCGCGACCCGGACATGCGCAACACGACCAAGGTTCCCAAGGCACAGTTCGACCGGCTGGTGCGCCACGTCTACAAGGTGCTGCTCACCCGCGGAATGGTCGGCACGATCCTGTTCTCCGCTGACGCCCAGACGCAGCAGGTGCTGCGCGAGCTGATTCCCTAATGGCGACCGACAACGAGCACGCCCCGACGGGCTGCCGTCGGGGCGGTCCGAGGGGACGACAGCGGCTCTGGCCTACGCCGATGTGGTGAGCTCTCACTATGGGCGACAAATTCAAGGCTGGTGCGTACGAGTCGCTGCACACCCGCGCGCTGGCGACGGAGGTCCAGCGGAGCCCATACACGCCGCACTTCGCCGAGGTGTCGGCCGCCACGGCTCCCGAGGTACTCGCCCGTCACGTTGCTACCGCGGTAACCAGGGCACTCGTCGACATCGCAGACCCGTTCGAACGCATCGCCAGAGTCAACGAGCTATTGGCCCGACTCGACGACGTCCCGGACAACGTCATTGCGCTCGAACAGCTCATCACCCTCACCGAGCAGGTCGCCGCCGGTGCCCACCGACTCGTCCCGATCCCCACAATCAAGCTGTCCGACGTCGCGTTGCTGACCAACGCCAAAGACCAACCAAACCTCGGTGCCTCGCTTAGTTCCGAACTCGGCAGCGCCGACCGTGTCGATCTCCTGTGCGCGTTCATCAAGTTCAGCGGCATCCGCGTCATCAAGGAGCAATTGCAGGAACTGCGCGGTCGCCGGGTGCCGTTTCGGGTTATCACCACGACGTACATGGGCGCCACGGAGCGTCGTGCCCTTGACCAGTTGGTACACGAGATGGGCGCCGAGGTGAGAGTCAGCTACAACTCACGATCCACTCGGCTGCACGCGAAAGCGTGGTTGTTTCACCGCGGAAGCGGCTTCGACACTGGTTTCATCGGCAGCTCCAACCTGTCGCAGGCCGCGATGGTCGACGGCTTAGAGTGGAATGTGCGCATCTCGTCTGTGGCGACGCCATCCTTGGTGCGTCAGTTCACTGCGGCATTCGACACCTACTGGAATGACCCAGCGTTTCAGCGCTACGACGCCGACGCCGATCGCTTCGATGAAGCGCTGGCCGAGGCCGGGTCGAGTACGTCCGGCGCTCCTTCGTTATCACTGTCTGGGTTGCAGGTCCGGCCCTATCCGCATCAGGAGCAAATGATCGAGGCGTTGGACGTCGAACGCGCTGTACACGGCCGACACCGGAACCTGCTGGTGGCCGCAACGGGCACCGGTAAGACCGTGGTCGCCGCACTCGACTACCGGGCGCTATGCGAGGCCGCCGGCGAGCAGCTAAGTCTGCTATTCGTCGCGCACCGCAAGGAGATTTTGAGCCAAAGCTTGCGTACTTACCGGGAGGTCTTAGTAGACGGTGCGTTCGGTGAACTGTACGTCGATGGCGAGCGACCGAGAACCTGGCGTCACGTCTTTGCCAGCGTGCAGGCGCTGTCGACCGATGCGTTGGCTGGGCTGGACGCGGAGCAGTTCGCAGTCGTCGTTGTTGACGAATTTCACCACGCCGAAGCAAGGACCTACCGGCGGCTGCTCGACCATCTTCGGCCCGCTGAGTTGTTGGGTCTGACGGCGACACCGGAGCGTTCCGACGGTTCGGATGTGCGCTCCTTCTTCGATGGCCGCACGGCTTACGAGTTGCGGCTCTGGAACGCGTTGGAGGAGGACTTGTTGTGTCCCTTCCATTACTACGGCGTGGCCGATGGCACCGACCTCAGTACTGTTGAGTGGAAGCGCGGAGCGTACGACGTCACCGGGCTATCCCAGCTGTACACCGGCAACGACGGTCGCGCTGGCAAAGTTCTTGCCTCTTTGAGTGACACGGTCTCCGATCCGGGCCGCATGCGTGCGCTCGGTTTTTGCGTATCGGTGGCGCACGCCGAGTACATGGCACGGGTCTTCACCGAGGCCGGCCTACCTTCACTGGCCGTCTCGGCCGGAACGCATCGCGACCAGCGGGCCGCTGCCTTCATGGCCTTACGTGCGGGTGACGTCCGCTGCCTGTTCGCGGTCGACTTGTTCAACGAGGGACTCGACCTGCCCGACGTCGACACGTTGCTGCTGCTGCGGCCCACGCAGAGCGCCACCGTGTTCTTGCAGCAACTCGGGCGTGGTCTGCGGCGTACCCGGGGCAAGGCGCTGCTGACGGTGCTGGACTTCATCGGCCAGCAGCGCAAGGAATTCCGCTTCGACCTCCGCTACCGGGCCCTGACGGGCGGCACCCGCGCGGAGCTGCTGCGAGATATCGATGCCGGGTTCCCATTTCTTCCGAGTGGCTCGCGCATCGTCCTCGATCGCGTCGCGCAGCGAACAGTCCTTGACAGCGTCCGAGGGTCGCTGAGGCTCAACCAACGCAAGGAGATGATCGCTGACGTTCGCGCGCACGGTGACCTCGCACTCGGCGACTACCTGGGCGCATCAGGGCACGAGTTGGCTGACATCTACCGCGCGAACGGAAGCTGGACGGGGCTACGCCGCGGAGCGGACTTCGCCACTACAACTCCAGGTCCAGCGGAAGACTTGCTGCTCAAGCGGATATCAGCACTGTCACATGTGGACGATCCCGAACGTGCTGCGGCCTATCGGCTGATGGCCAGCGGCGAAGCACCACCGTATGGATCGTTGAGCCAGCGCGAGCAGCAATGTTGTTCTTCACGATCTGGTCCAACAAGGGCGGCTTTGACTCGTTCGCAGAAGGACTAGCCACACTGAGCGAGCACCCGGCCGTCGGCGAGGAGGTGAGCCAGTTGATGGATGTAGCGCTGGATCGGGTGCGGCACGTACCCCGGCCGCTCGGAACCGCCCTGACGCACCTTCCGCTGCTATCGCATGCGACGTACCGTCGCGAAGAGCTGCTGGCCGCTATCAACTGGGCGACCTGGGAGCGTAGTGCCCGCGGCAACATCACGGGCGTTGCTTGGTCGGAGGCCGAGCGAATCGATGCTTTCATGATCAACCTCCACAAGGACGAAGCTGGCTTCAGCCCGACGACCATGTACCGCGACTACCCAATCTCACGGGAGCTGTTCCACTGGGAGTCGCAGAACGCGACGTCGACGGCATCGCCGGCTGGCCGCCGCTACCTGAGTGGCGAGGGGACCATCCTGCTATTCGTGCGTGATCGCCCCACCGGCTAGCTCGGTGCAGCGCCGTTCCTCTGCCTGGGCGCCGCGGATCGCATGGAACATCAGGGCGAGCGCCCCATCGCCATCACTTGGAAGCTGCGTCGGCCGATGCCGGTAGAGGTGCTGCAGAGCGCCGCCGTGGTGGCCGGTTGACGGGCGATCACTGTGTTGGCGTGTGGGTGGTCGCCTTCGTGAGCTCATCCGGCAGCGTCCGTTTCGTCTAGAATTCTGCTAACCAGTGGTCACCGAGCGGACCGCCACGTGCGCACGGGAGATATGAATGCAGCCAACCCAGCCAGTTTTCGACAAGCCTGACCAGTTTGAGAAGATTCGGTCGGGGCTGTTGCAAGGAGAGACCATCTTTGTGGTGTACGACGCGATCGGGGTCGGCACCGGGTTCATCGGGCTGACCGACCGCCGCGTCGTCATCCAAGACAACTCTTTCGTCGGAAAGAAGATGGCGCTGACCTCCATTCCTTACAGCCGGATCAACGCAGTGTTGTTCGTGTCCGACAAGAGCATGTTCGGCAAGTTCGCCTCAACGAGTGAAATTGCGTTCTCGGCGGGTGGCAAGACCTACGAAGTGAGCTTCCGGGGTGACGGGAAAGCGAAGCACGTGCATGACTTGGTGCTCTCCCGCATCAGCTGACGGCCTCGGGCGGCGGCCGGTACTACAGACCGGCGGTCGATGGTGTCGTCCGGGACGGAGATCGGGTCCATACCTCTTAAGAGGGACCCGGTACAGCCAGCGGATCGATGCCATTCCGTTTGCCCGTCTAACGTGGTTGGTGTGCCCGAGCTGAGTCAGCGCCGCCGCCTGCTGGTCTTGGCGATCTGTTGCATGAGCCTGCTGATCGTCGGCATGGACAACACGATCGTCAACGTTGCGCTGCCCTCGATCCGGACGGATCTGCACGCATCGCTGTCGGGGCTGCAGTGGACGGTCGACGCCTACATTTTGGTGCTCGCGAGCCTGCTGATGCTGTCCGGCTCGATGGCCGACCGGTTCGGGCGGCGGCGAACCTTCCAGACCGGGCTGGTGCTGTTCACGCTCGGCTCGCTGCTGTGCAGCATCGCCCCGAGTCTCGGGTGGCTGATCGTGTTCCGAATGGTGCAGGCCGTCGGCGGCTCGATGCTCAATCCGGTGGCGATGTCCATCATCACCAACGTCTTCACCGAGCCGCGCGAGCGCGCCAGGGCGATCGGTGTGTGGGGCGGAGTCGTCGGGATCAGCCTGGGCCTGGGCCCGGTGCTCGGCGGCGTGCTCATCGGTACGGTGGGCTGGCGATCCATCTTCTGGATCAACATCCCGATCGGGTTGCTAGCCATCATCCTTGCCGCCCGTTTCGTCCCGGAGTCGCGGGCACCACGGGCACGCCGGGTGGACCTGGTCGGCCAGCTGCTGGTGATTGTGCTGCTCGCCGGCCTGACCTACGCGATCATCGACGCGCCACGGGCCGGATGGCTCTCGCCGACGACGCTCGGCCTCTTGGTCCTAGCCCTCGTCGCCCTCGGTGCGCTGCTGGCCTACGAGCCGCGCCGGACAGATCCGCTGCTCGAGCTGCGCTTCTTTCGCAGTGTTCCGTTCTCCGGCGCGACGGTGCTCGCGGTCAGCGCCTTCGGTGCCTTCGCGGGCTTCCTGTTCCTGAACACCCTGTACCTGCAGGAGGTGCGCGGCCTGTCGGCGATCCGCGCCGGGTTGTGCACCCTGCCGTTGGCGGTGATGACGCTGATTCTCGCGCCGCTGTCCGGCCGAGTCGTCGGTGCGCGCGGCCCTCGGTTGCCGCTGCTCGCCGCCGGTATCGCGATGGGCGCCGGGGCCCTGATGCTCGTTCGTATGGAGGCGGAGACGTCGCTGGTGTGGGTTCTCGCGAGCTATGTCGTCTTCGGTTTCGGATTCGCCATGGTCAACGCTCCAATCACGAACACGGCGATGGCGGGGATGCCCCGCAGCCAGGCCGGGGTGGCTGCGGCCGTGGCGTCGACCAGCCGCCAGGTCGGCACGGCGCTCGGTGTTGCGGTGGTCGGCTCCGTGCTGAACTCAGGGCTGGCCGGCCCGCTGCAGACGAGCTTCGCCGCGGCGAGTCACCCGGCCTGGTGGATCGTCGCCGGTTGCGGACTCGCCGTGCTCGCTGTTGGTGCACTCACCTCGGGGCCCTGGGCGGTCGCCACCTCGGCGCGGACCGCCCGCCTTTTCGATGAGGACGCCCGTGAGGGTCAGGACGGCGTGCTCACGCCCGCGGCCCGCAGCGAACGCTGATCCCACACCGGACTCACGGACGTCAGGCCCGGACCGTGTCCACGGCGGTAGACCAGCAGGGTCCGTTCGAAGGTGATCACGATGACCCCGTCTTGGTTAAACCCGATCGTCCGCACCTCCAGCACCCCGACGTCGGGCCGTGAGCTGGACTCTCGCACGGAGAGAACCTCGGATTGGGAGTACAGGGTGTCGCCCTCGAAAACGGGGCTGGGCATCCGAACCCGGTCCCACCCGAGGTTAGCCAGCACGTTCATCGACACGTCGACGACGCTTTGCCCGGTGATCAGGGCGAGGGTGAAGGTGGAGTCGACCAAGGGCTTGCCGAACTCGGTCCGCGCCGCGTAGGCCGCGTCGAAGTGCAACGGCGCCGTGTTCTGCGTGAGCATGCTCAGCCAGCTGTTGTCGGTGGGCAGCACCGTTCGGCCGAGCGGGTGCCGGTAGACGTCGCCGACGGTGAAGTCTTCGAGAAAGCGACCCTTCCAGCTGACCGTGGGCTCGTTGGTCGACAAGGCGTCACTCATGGCAGTGCTCCTTCGCGGGGGTGCAGGCGTCAGGACATAGAGTATTTTCACGCGCGCCAGGGAAGGAGGTCACCGCTGTGCCTCCGTTGTCCGGCATCGCCGTCGTCAGCGTGGAATCCGCTTTCGCCGCCCCTTCGCTGCCCCACGGATCCGAGCCTCGAACGGATCCGGTTCCCGCGCTCGGACAGCACACTGCGGCGGTGCTCACCGAGCTCGGTCACAGCTCGGCCGAGGTCGATCGCCTGCGCAAAATCGGCGCCATCTGACACCTGGAGAGGTCCAAACATGAAGCTGAGCCCAGAAGAACGGGCGATCGTCGCGACCGTCAGGGATTTCGTCGACAAGGACGTCAAACCCGTTGTCCGCGAGCTCGAGCACGCCAACACCTACCCCGAGGATCTCATCGACACGATGAAGGAGATGGGGGTCTTCGGGCTGGCCATTCCCGAGCCGTACGGCGTCGTCCAGGTGAGCACCACCTGCTACGCCATGGTCACCGAGGAGCTCGCGCGCGGCTGGATGAGCCTGGCCGGAGCGATGGGTGGGCACACCGTCGTGGCGAAGCTGATCCTCACCTTCGGCACCGAGCAGCAGCGGCAGAGGTACCTGCCGCGGATGGCGACCGGCGAGCTGCGGGCGACCATGGCGCTCACCGAGCCGGGCGGCGGATCGGACCTGCAGGCCATCCGCACCGTCGCCCGGCGGGACGGCGATGGCTACCTCGTCAACGGCGCCAAGACCTGGATCACCAACGCCCGGCGTTCGGAACTGGTCGCGCTGCTGTGCAAGACCGATCCCGACGCCGAGCCCAAGCACAAGGGCGTGTCGATCCTCTTGGTCGAGAAGGTGCCGGGCTTCACGGTCTCCCGAGATCTGCCCAAGCTCGGCTACAAGGGCGTGGAGAGCTGCGAGCTCAGCTTTCAGGACTGCCGCGTACCTGCGGATGCACTGCTCGGCACCGTGGAGGGCGCCGGGTTTGCGCAGATGATGAAGGGACTGGAGGTTGGCCGCATCCAGGTGGCCGCGCGCGCCACCGGGGTGGCCCGCGCGGCGTTCGACGACGCCCTGCGTTACGCCCAGGAGCGGGAAAGCTTCGGGCAACCGATCTGGAAACACCAGTCGGTGGGCAATTTGCTCGCCGACATGGGCACCAAGCTCGCCGCGGCCCGGGGCCTCGTCATGCAGGCGGCCGAGCGGCTCGACTCGGGCCAGCGTTGCGACATGGAAGCGGGGATGGCGAAGCTGTTCGCCTCCGAGGCCGCGATGGAGATCGCGCTCGATGCCGTTCGGGTGCACGGCGGCTACGGCTACTCCACCGAGTACGACGTGGAGCGCTACTTCCGGGACGCCCCGCTGATGATCGTGGGCGAGGGCACGAACGAGATCCAACGCGGGGTGATCGCCAGGCAGCTGGTCAAGCGCGGCGGGCTCGACATCTGAGCAGCACGCCGACACCACCATGCTCATTCGCCGATGGCGGAGTTCCGAAGGACGAGCATGGTCTCCTCGATCAGGCCAGGGTCAACCGGTCCGGCCGGCAACGCCGCCACCAGCGCGGCGCGCAACAGGCTCTCGTCCCGCTCGTCGAAGGCGTTGCCGGACGGGGGAATCGCATCGACCGTGGCCCGTGGGGAGAGGAAGTCGGCCAGGCAGTCCACCAGCTCCGGCTCGGCGGCGGGGGCGTCCGGACTCAGCAGGCGCTCCAGCTCCAGCCCACGCAAGGCGAGCAAGGCGAGCGGCTCGTCATCAAGCCGCTCGGCCAGCAGATAGACGATCGCGGCCGCGTGCTTGCAAGGCCAGCCCCAGTCCAGGCAGCTGCAGTCGAAGTCGACATCCACAGTGGACTCCGGCAGCAGGCCGACCCCGGCCGAGGCGAGCGCCGCCTCCAGTTCCTGCGGCAGTTCACCGGCCAGCAGCCCGGCCACCAGCTGCGGAGAGGCGGCCACCACCTGTGCCGCGATCACCTGGTCCTCCGGCCCGAACGGCCGTAGCCGCACCTCGGCCTCGTACGGCGTCTCCTCCGAGCCCTGTACCCGGCCGGCGGCGCGGCCGGCCTCGACGCTCAGCGACAGCACCTGCCCCGAGCGGGCGTAGGACTTGCCCCGCGTCACCCGGCCAATGTCCACGACGGCTTCCATGGTCTCGGCGAGCCGCCGACCCCACCAGGTGTCGCCCACCGCGCCGCGCCGCGACCGCAACGCGATACCGTCGGCGGGGCGGGTGCGCCCGTATCGCTCCCAGCTCGTCACTCGTCCACCCCCACGTCGCTCCGCTCGCTCATTTCCCCCACCACGTCGCTCCGCTCGCTCATTTCCCCCACCCCCACGTCGCTCCGCTCGCTCATTCCCCGACCGCCTCCTCGCCCAGGCTGAGCAGTTCGCGCAGCGCCTCGGTGCCGAGCTCGGTCACCCAGCCCTCGCCGGTGCCCACGGCCAAGTCGGCCAACTCCTGCTTGCCGGTGATGAGGGCGTCGATCTTCTCCTCGACGGTGCCCACGCACACCAGCTTGCGCACCTGCACGTCGCGCCGCTGCCCGATGCGGAAGGCCCGGTCGGTGGCCTGGTTCTCCACCGCGGGGTTCCACCAGCGATCCAGGTGCACAACGTGATTAGCCGCGGTCAGGTTCAACCCGATGCCACCGGCCTTGAGGGAGAGCGCCATCACCGGGGCACCGTCCTCGCTCTGGAAGTCGGCCACCATCGCGTCGCGGCCGGTCTTGCTCACCCCGCCGTGCAGGAACGGCACCGGAATACCGAAGCGCTCGGCGAACCATGGCGCCACCAGCTCACCGAACTGCCGGAACTGGGTGAACAGGAGCGCCTTCTCCCCGTCCCCGAGCACCGAGTCCAGCACGTCCTCCACCAACCCCAACTTGCCCGAGCGATGCTGTCCGCGCCGCAGCACCGCCGAACCGTCGGCCAAGAAGTGCGCCGGGTGGTTGCACACTTATTTAAGCCGGGTAAGCGTGGTCAGCACGAGTGCCTTGCGCTCCATGCCCTCGGCCGTCTCGATCTTCGCGAGCATCTCCGCCACCACGGCCTGGTAGAGCCCCGCCTGCTCGGTGGTGAGGTTGGCGCGAACGGTCATCTCGAACTTGGCGGGCAGGTCGGCGATGACGGTGGGGTCGGTTTTCAGCCGGCGCAGCACGAACGGGCCGGTGACGGCGCGCAGCCGGGACACCGCCGCGGGGTCGCGGTCGCGCTCGATAGGTGCGGCGAAGCGGTTGCGGAAGCCTTGCGCGGAGCCGAGCATGCCGGGATTGGCGAAGTCCAGCACCGAGCGCAGCTCCTCCAGCCGGTTCTCCACCGGGGTGCCGGTCAGCGCCACCCGGTGCCGGGCGGGCAGGGAACGCGCTGCCCTGGCTTGGGCGGTGCTGGAGTTTTTGATGTGCTGCGCCTCGTCCAGCGCCACTCGCGCCCAGTCGACACCACGGAGGTCGGCGACGTCGCGGGACATGACGGCGTAGGTGGTGAGCACGAGGTCGTGCTCAGCGGCGGCGTCCAGCAACTCCTGGCCCCTGCGCCGCCCGGCGCCATGGTGCACGAGAACCCGCAATTCGGGAGCGAACCGCTGGGCTTCCCGTTCCCAGTTGCCCACCACGGACATCGGGCAAACCAGGAGCGTGGGCGCGGAAGCCTGTTCGTGCAGGAGCAGGGAGAGGAGTTGGATCGTCTTGCCCAGTCCCATGTCGTCGGCCAGCACCACACCGAGCCCGAGGCTGCTCATGAACGCCAACCAGTCCAGGCCGCGTTGCTGGTACGGGCGCAGCTCCGCCTGCAGGCCCGACGGCTGGCCCACTGTGGACAGTTG
>JAABVA010001182.1_pt1 | contig 28727 bp, 29 predicted proteins | sample 5560331 | NCBI WGS metagenome assembly JAABVA01 (sample SAMN12812661, study PRJNA571458) | rock metagenome | isolation source: Antarctica rocks | place: Antarctica: Victoria Land, Mt New Zealand sud | collected 2016-01-07 | reverse complement strand
CGATCAGCCTGCTCCGACTCGCCGGCTGGACCAACATCGCCGCCGCCCAACGACATCACGCCCGACGCACACCAACCCCGGCCCCACCCACCCTGACCTGCTGAAATGCGACTCTGCCGGGGCCGTGCAGCGCGGGGATCGTCGGGGACCCGGTTCCCGCGGAGGTGGCGGCCGAGGCCCGGCAGATCGCGGCCACGGTCCGCGCGCGGCAGCGATCGGTGCTGGGGGCGTTGCAGCGGGCGCTGTTCAGAGACGCGGGGGAACACCGGCTCGGGGTGAACGACCACCCGGCGTGCACGGTGCGGGGGCGGGCGGTCAGTGACCGGTTCGCGAACGTGACGGTGGCGGCGTCGATGATCGACATCGGGGACGCCGTGGCGCGGGGAGTGATGCCGGGCCCGGAGGTGCCCGGTCTGGTGGAGATCCACGTGTCGGTGGCCGGGCAGCACCGGACCCTGGACCGGGACGTGAAGTTGCCCGGGGCGGAGGAGCAGGGGTGGGCGCGGGCGGTGTTCGGTCCGCAGTGGGAGGACGCGGCCTACTACGCGGGGCACACCGCGCGGTTGCGGGTGGTCCCGGTGGCGCATTTCTCGCTGTTCCTGACCGGGGCCCGGGTTCCGACGGGACCGCCGCCGCAGTGGGTGGACCACCTGCGGCCCCTCACCGGTGCCACCCCGGCTTCGACGTGACCGCACCCGTCACTGGGCCGTGGGGTTACAGCCGGGGGACAGCTTCGAGCAGGACGTAGACCGCTGGGTCGTGGGGTTGGCCGCTGGTCCGGGTGCCGGAGCTGACGATGCCGACCAGGTGTTCGGCGCGGAGCCAGGCGAGGGACCGGGCGAGGGTGCGGCGGGAGATGCGCGCGGAGCGGGCGAGGGAGTCCCAGCCGGCGGCCACGGTGCGGGTCTTCCAGTCGGTGTGGTCGACGAGGACCCACGCGAGGTCGGTGCGGTGGGCGACCGCATCGGAGCGGTGCTCGAACTCCGCGGCCTCGGAAACGGCGGCGACCCACAGCATGGGATGCATCGCTGGCCGGTACCCGACGGGGACGTAGGGCCCGATGGGGGGTCGGGTGAGGGTGGCGGTCACCAGGCGATCAGCGGGCGCTCGAGGTGTCCGGAGCGGCCGGAGTGGTCGGGGTGTCGGCAGCTGTCCCGGTGGTGCGGGGTCGTCCTGGTCCGCGGCGGGTGGGGGGTTCGAAGCCGACCCGGCGCAGTTCGGTGTCTGACCAGCCCGCGCGGAAGGTGGCGGCCCAGGTGGCGGTGTCGGTCTTCTCCGCGTCGACCAGAGCCTGACGGGCGCGGGTGAGGGCGGCGCGGGTCTCGGCGAGGAGTCGGATGGCGGCGATGCGGGTGTCGAGGACTTTCCGGGCGGCGGTCTCGGCGGCGGCGACGGTCAGCTCGGGCACGGCGTTGAGGGTAGTTCCTCTGTCGGTGGCCGCAGTAGCCCGCCACCCGCACCCGTTGACAGGATCCTGTGAGAGTCAGGTTGGGAGCAAGCTATGTAGTTGGCATACCTAACTGTTGCCGGCCTGGACCTCCGGTCGGCTCGTCGGCCACACTGAGGTGTGGGTCCCGCGGCGCGGTGTCGCTGCGCTGGGCCTAGTTCGGGTGGTTCGGATCGGTCGCGTGGACCGGTTGCGGTGGGTGTCGAGGGCGGAGGTGAGGCGAATGGCCGACGGTGCTGGGTTGCGGGGGGTGCTGGGTCGCCGCCGTCGGGCGAACCTCCCGGGGGGCCGGCGGTTCGCGCACCAGGTGCGGGTGAGCGCGGAGGAGGAGGCGGTCCTGGTCCGCCTGGCCGAGGAGGCGGGGGTGAGCGTGCCGCGGCTGTTGGTGGAGGCCGCGGTGGCGCAGGACAAGGTCACCGCGACGGACCGGCGGGCGATCCTGGTGGCGTTGTTCGAGTTGAACCGGGTGGTGGGGGGCGCGGCGAACAACCTGAACCAGCTGGCGAAGCACGCGAACGCGACGGGGGACTTCCCGGTGGGGGCGTTCGCAGTCCGGGAGCAGCTGCGGGGTTTGTATCCGCGGATCGAGGAGACGCTGCACCTGGTGTCGGGGACCCGTCCGGTGGAGCCGATCCGCGATCCGCGGACCTACCGGCGGGAGGTGGCGGGGCGGTGATGCCGAACATCACCCGCGGGTCGGACCTTCCGGGTCTGCTGCGGTATCTGGTGGGGCCGGGGCGGGAGAACGAGCACGCCGAGCCGCATCTGGTCGCCGGGGACCAGGCGATGTTGTCGTGGTGGGACGACGCCGAACTCAACGGCGATGCCGCCCGGAGCATTGCCGCGCACCTGGACGCGGCTCGCCGCGAGTTGGCGGTCGAGGTCGCGGGTGGGCACGTGTGGCACTGCTCCCTGTCCCTGAAGGCGGAGGAGGGGCAGCTGACCGATGCCCGGTGGGCGGAGGTGGCCGGGGAGTTCGTGGACCGGATGGAGTTCACCGACGCCGGCGGCAAGGCGGCATGCCGGTGGGTCGCGGTCCGGCACGGGGTGTCGAAGGCGGGCAACGACCACGTCCACCTGGTGGTGTCCCTGGTGCGGGACGACGGGACGAAGGCGTCGGTGTGGAACGACCGCCCGCGGGCGCAGCAGGTCGCCCGGGACCTCGAGGAGCAGTTCGGGCTGCAGGTCACCACGGGCCGGGCGGCGGGGGTCGGGACCCGCGGGGTGAAGCCGGCGGAGTCGGCCCGGGCCGTGCGCGAGCAGCGGGTCGAACCGGTCCGGCCTGACCTGGAACGCCGGGTCCGGGCCGCCGCCGCGGCCGCAGAGACGGAGGCGGAGTTCGTGCGCCGGCTGCGCCTGGACAAGGTCCTCGTGCATCCGCGGTTCGCCGCCGGCCGCGGGGACGTCGTGGTCGGGTATTCCGTCGCTGACCGGCCCACCAACGCCGAACGCCCGATCTGGTACGGCGGGGGCAAACTCGCCCGCGACCTCACCCTCACCCGCCTCCGGGAAGCCTGGCCGGACACCCCCGAGGGAGCGACATCGGCGGTCGGGGAGTGGACCGCCGCCGGGCGCAACCGCCGCGTCGTCAGCCCCGGTGCGGAGCGGGTGCGGCGGGATTCGGCCGAGTTGCACGCCGCCGCGGGGCAGATCGCCGACGCCCGCGAACGCCTCCGCGCGGTCCCGGTCGACGACCGGGCCGCATGGGCCGCGGTCGCCCACGACAGCGCCGGGGTCTTCGCCGCCTGGTCCCGCCGCCTCGAAACCCGGCCCGGGCCGCTCGCGGCGACCGCCGCGCAGCTGTCGAAGTCCGCGCAGCTGCGGGCCTACCAGACCCGCACGGGCACCCCGGTGGTACAGCGGGGCGCCCCCCGCCAGGCCGCGGTCCTGCTGCTGCAGGCGTCCGGGGCGACCCCGCAACGCAGCGGGGAACTGCTCCTGCTCCGCCAACTCGCCAATACCATGAAGGCGCTGCACGACGCCCACCAGGCCGCCGGGGACGCCCGCCTCGCCGCCGGCATCGCCGCGGTCGCCCGCGGGCAGCTCGTCGAGATCCACGAGCGGTACACCCGCGCCGCCGCGCCCGCGCCGGTCTCGGCGACCCCGCAGGCCGACCGCTCACGGCGGCTGGCCGAGAACAACCCGTGGCGCCAGTCCAGCCGCGGCCGTCCCCAGCCACCGGCCGCCGCCCGCGGCCGGACCCAGGCCGCCGACCCGGTCGCCCCGGACCGGGGGGCCGGGCGGCGGACGGCCCGGGATTACGACGACGAGGTCGCGGTGCGTCGGCCGTACGTGCCGGTGTCGGAGCGGTCACCGATCCCCGAGCCGCTCCCCGACCGGGGCCACGCCGAACCCGTCCGCCACACCCCCGGGCGGGACAGCGACGTCGAACTCGACTGAGCGGCCACTGCAGTCCTTCCTGTCCGCCTGGTCGAGCAGGCCTCGGTGGTGGGGTGGGTGGAGGTTCCCAGGTCCGCCCGGCCGGGTGTCGTTCGGTCGACCGCGCCGCCGCCAGCGCCGTCCGCACGTCGTCTTCCGGCGCCGGTGGATCCGGCGCTCTCAGCCCGCCGGTGCGGGTTCGACGGGGATGTCGGGTAGGTGTCGCAGCGTCGTACTGGCCGTTCCGAGAACGGCGGCGATGACCACCGGTGCTGTCAGGACGATGATCGCCGTACGCGCGGAGGCGTGGGTCAACAGCAGGCCCGCGGCCAGCGGGCCGAGCGGCGCGCTCACCGCCCGCAACGTGTTCGAGGCGGCCATCGCCCGCCCGAGCAGTCGATCCGGGATCAGGGTGTAGGAGTAGACCTGCATCGCGGAATCGGTACTGGGGAACCAGAAGGCGTGCACCGCCAGGGCCGCCACGAGCACGTACACACTCGGCTCGATGATGAACGCGGCGTACACCAGTGCCGTCCAGAACTCCGCGAGCAGCACCACGCGCATCGGCAGAACCCGTCTCAGCAGCGGTGACAGCAGCGAACCGACCAGCAGCGTCGCACCGGTCAGCGCGACGAAGCCTCCGATCGCCGTGCTGGACAGCCCACGCCGGTGCGCCAGCACGATCACGGCCACCGGGACACCACTGGCGGCGACGTTGGACGCGGCGATCATCCCGATCGTGGTGCGCAGGAACGGCATCCGCCAGAAGTAGGTCAGACCCTCCCGCAGGTCCACCCGGGCGCCGGGCTCCCGCTTCTCCTGGAAGCGGGTCCGCATCAACAGCAGCGCGCCAGTCGAGCACGCGTAGGAGATGGCGTCGAGGAGGAACGGCAGGCCCGGGAGCACACCGAAGAGGGCACCACCGGCCGGTGGGGCGGTCAGCCGCACCGTCGACGCGCGGGCCATCGCGACGCTGGAGGCGTCGGCGAGCTGGGCTGGTGGGACCACGGCCTTGAACGCGCCGTTGTTGCCCGCGCGGAAGAAGACGGAGGCGGTGGTGTCGGCGAAGGCGACCACGAGGACGAGCCAGAACGCCGCGTGGTGGGTCAGCACGGCGACGGCCAGAACTGCGACCGCTGACGCGCCGAGGACGTCGGAGGCGATCATCAGACGGCGCCGGTCGACGCGGTCCGCGGCCACGCCGCCGGCCGCGCTCAACAGCACGATCGGCGCGAGCTCGACGGCCCCGACGTAGCCCGTCTTCGCGGCCGAGCCCGTCAGTATCAGCGCGAGCAGCGGATAGGCAATCCCGGACAGCCCCGACCCGAACGTCGACAGCAACTGCCCGGTCTGGAGCAGCATGAAGTCCCGGTTGCGCCGCAGCGGTGTCTGGACCATCGCCGGTGACACTGCCAGCACCGGCCCGCGACCTGCCCCCTTCCAGTGGCCGTCGTACATAACTCCGCTATCCACCACAGGTGGGGTGGTCCCCCGCTACGGTCGAGCGGCCGCCGGCGTCCAGGCGGGTGGGTTGGTACGCGCCGCCTGGACCTGCCGCTGGTGTCGGCGGGGGTGACATCACGGCACGGTGTGGGATGGAGCTGCTGCTGTCGGGAGTACCCGGTCGGGGTCAACCAACACCGCGGTCCTCGCGACCGTGCGCGACCTGGTTCCCGCCGGGGTGACCGCGGTGCTGGCCGGCGGGTTGGCGGACCTGCCCGCGTTCAACCCCGACGACGGTCACGAACCCCTCCCGGTGCGGTGGCTGATCTCCGAGGCCGGCTCGCCGCCGTCGCGGTCTTGGTCTGCACCCCGGAGTACGCCGGCGGGCTACCCGGGGCGTTGAAAAATATCCTCGACTGGACCGTCGGGGGGCGCCGAGCTCACCGTGATGCCGGTCGCGTGGATCAACGTGGCCTCGGTTGCCGCCCCGACCGGGGGTACCGGCGCCCACACCGCACTGGCCACCGTCCTCGGCTACGTGAGCGCTTCGATCGTCCCCGCCGCGTGTCTTCCCCTGCCCCCTGACCCGGGCCGCGGTCGGCGCCGACGGCCTCATCCACGACCTCGACATCCGCGCCCAGCTCACCCGGGCCGTGGACCGGCTGCTCCGACGCTGACCCCGGCGCTCTCTGTTCTCGTCACCTCGGGGTCGGGCGGCCGTTCACATCGGGTCGAGGCTGAGGTGCACGGCCCGGTCGACGTGCAGGGCGGTGGTGTCGTACAGCCGGGTGCCCGGCGCGTGGGCGGGGGTGATGAGCAGGCTGATCTCAGTGCAGCCGAGGATGATCCCCTGCGCCCCGCGGGCGACCAGGTCGGTGATGACCCGCTGTTAGGCCCGCCGGGACCGGTCGGACACGACGCCGCGGGTGAGCTCGTCGAAGATCACCGCGTCGACCAGCGCGCGGCCGCTCTCGTCGGGGACGACGACGTCGATGCCGTGGCGGGCGAACCGGTCACGGTAGAACCCCGGCGCCATGACCGGCGCGGTCCCCAGCAGTCCCAGCGTGTGGGCCCCGTCGGCGCCGGCGGCGTCGGCGGTGACGTCGACGATGTGGACGAACGGGATCGCCACCGCGGCCTCGATCCGGTCGGCGACCCGGTGCATCGTGTTCGTCGCCAGCAGCAGGAACTCCGCGCCGGCCCGCTCGAGGCGCCGGGCGCGGTCGACCAGGTGGTCAGCGGCCCGGTCCCAGGCCCCGGTGCGGATGCAGTCCTCGATGACCGCGAAGTCCACGCTGTAGATCACGACGTCGGCGGCGGCGTGCCCCCCGCGGACCGCGTTGACGCCCTCGTTGAGGCGCCGGTAGTACTCCCCGGTCGCGACCCCGCTCATCCCGCCCAGGACACCGACCGTCTTCACTGAATCCCGCTTCCCCCGACGACCCGCGGCGACGGGAACCATCGCCCCCTCGATCTTGCCCGGGCGGGTTTCGGGCGCTGCCGGGGACGTCACGGGGTGGCCGGCTCACTGAGGATCGACGGCCGGGGGCGGCGGGTGGCGGCCCAGGCTCCGGTGAGGATGAGAGCGAACCCGCAGACCGTCGACGGGGTGAGGGGTTCACCGAGGACGGTGACGCTGAGGGCGACCGCGACGGCGGGGTTGATGAGGGTGATGACGAGGGCCCGGTTGGGTCCGGCGTCGGCGATGAGGGCGAAGAAGACGACGAACGCGAGCGCGGTGCACACCGCGCCCAGCAGGGCCACGCTGACCAGCGCCGCCGGCTGGGGGTCCTCGGTGGGCGCGGCGGTGACGGCGGCAGGGAGGTACACGGCCGCGGTGAGGCCGAGTGCGGTGACGATGACCGCCAGCGGTGGGACTGCGTGCAGGTAGCGGTTGAGGATGAGCGGGGCGGTGCCGTAGCCGGCGACGACCAGTCCGACCGCGCCCGCGGCGGGAACGTCGGCGCGGCTGACGTCGAGGCCGAGCAGAGCCGCGACCCCCGCGAGGCCGATGACCAGTCCGGCGACCCGGGTGCGGGTCAGGGGGGTGTCCCCGCCGATGACCCGGGTCGCGACCGCGGCCACGAGCGGAGTCGCGGCCACGAGGAGCCCGGCCAGGCCGCTGGGCAGGTCCTGTTCGGCGTGGGCGAGCAGCCACCAGGGGCCGGTGATCTCCAGCCCGGTGAACGCGAGCACCGCCGGCCAGTGGGCGGCGGCCGCGCGGAAGCCCCCGCGGCGGACCGCGAGCGGCAGCAGCAGCAGCGCCCCGACCCCGGTCCGGACCGCGACCACGGTGGCCGGGGTGAGGTCGCGGACGGCGACCCGGATGAGCAGGTACGGCAGTCCCCACAGCAGCGACAGGGCCGCGAACAGCAGCCAACCCCGGCGGGTCACGGCATCCCCGGCGTGGGGGGAAGCGGCTCAGCGGCCGCATGGCTCACACCCGCGCCCGGGGTGGGTGAGCGGAACTCATCGACCCGGACGACCACGATGCCGGTGAGGACGAGGACACCGCCGGCGAGCTGCGACCGGGCGGGGACCTGCCCGAGGATCGCCCACGCGAACCCCACCGCGAACAGGACCTCGGTGAGACCGACGAAGGACGCCACCTTCGGTCCCAGCTGTCGGGCTGCGCCGATCCCGGCGGCGTAGGCGACCACGGCGGCGACCACCGACAGCCACAGGACCGGCAGGACCCAGCTGATCCGATACCCGGCCACGCTGACGTCGACCCGCGGGGCCTGTTCGTGGACCACGCCGGTCGCGCCGAGTGCGGCAAGGGTGACCGCGCCCACGGCCAGCCCGGACCAGGCCAGCGCCAGCGGCGGCAGGGCGGTGTCGGTGTCGGCGGAGACGAGGAAATACACCGCGAGCCCGACCGCGGCCCCGAGCCCCCACAGGACCCCGACCGGGTCGAGGCGGTGGGTGCCGGTGAGGTCGAGGACGAGGACCAGCCCGAGGACCGCGGAGCCGGCGCCGGTCACGGTCAGCGGACGGGGGCGCTGTCCGCGGCGCAGCCACAGCCAGCCCACGATGAGGACCGTCCCGAGGTACTCCAACAGCAGCGCCACCCCGACCGACAGGTGCGACAGCGCGCTGAAGTAGCAGAACTGGGCTCCGGCGACGGCGATCACCCCGTACGCGCTGACGGTGCGCGCCGACCGGGCGAGCAGCGCCCACCGGCCGCGCAGCTGGGTGACGGCGAACGGGGTGAGCACGAGTGCGGCGACCGCGACCCGGGCGGTGACCGCGGACACCGGGGCCCAGCCGGCGTCGATCAGCGACGTCCCCACGGTCCCCGAGGTCCCGAAGGTCGCCGCGGACAGGACCGCAAGGCCGAGACCGCTCCCTCGACCGGTAGCGACCATGACCGATCAACCCCAACCCGTAAGTGCCGAACGCCACTAAGATCCTGACGGGAATCGACATTAGAGGGGGACACGAAAGGAGTCAATGTGATTTTTGCCCCTGACACCGAGGTGGCGCTGACGGCGGCCGCGGCCCTGGTGAACACCGACACGAACGACGGTGACCACCTACTCGACGTGGCCACCCTCACCGCGTTCGTCCGGGCCTGGAAGTGGAGTGGTGTAACCGGCGTCGACCACGCGGACCTGGCCGCGGTCCGCGCCCTGCGGCCCCGGCTGCGCTGCCTGTGGTTCAGCGACGACACCGCCGCTGCCGACCTCGTCAACACCCTGCTCCGGGAGGCCCGCGCCCTCCCTCAGGTCGTCCGCCACGACGACCTCGGGTATCACCTGCACGCCACCCCGGTCACCGCGCCCTTGGTCGACCGGATGGCGGTCGAAGCCGCCATGGCCGTCGTCGACGTCATCCGTCAGGGCGAGCTCGCCCGGCTCCTGACCTGCGCCGCCGACACCTGCCGCGACGTCCTTGTCGACCTGTCCAAGAACCGATCCCGCCGCTTCTGCAGCACCACCTGCGCCAACCGCACCAACATGGCCGCCTACCGCGCCCGCCGGTCACCCACCACCTGACCACCAGCCCGAGCACGAACCCTGAACTGAGCAGCGGCACGCCCAGGTGCACCTGCCCACCGCAGGTGGGGGCGGTCTCCCGCCGATCAGGCCTGCGTTCACCGCTGACCGGCTCGCTCGCGGAGGTGTCATTAGGCGGTGAGGAAGGCGGCGAGCTGGTCGGCGAGTGGGCTGGGGGCCTCTTCGGCCATGTGGTGTCCGCTGTCGATCGGGCCCCCTGACAGGTCGGTCGCCCAGAGGTCCCACACGGCGAGGACGTCGCCGTAGAGGGTGGCCATGTCGTCGCGGGTGGACCACAGCACCAGGGTCGGGCAGGTGATCAGCCGGCCCGCGGCGCGGTCGGCGTCATCGGCGGCGCAGTCGACCCCAAGCCCGGCGCGGTAGTCCTCCACCATCGCCGCGACCGTGGCCGGGTCGTGGATCGCCCGCTGGTAGTCGGCGAAGTTCTCCTCCCCCATCACCGCCGGGTCACCGCCGTAGAAGGCGTCCGGGTCGGTGTTGATCAGCCGCTCCGGTAGAGCGGGCTGGGCGAAGAAGAACCAGTGGTACCAGGCGGTCGCGAACCGGGCGTCGGCCCGGGCGAGGGCCTCCCCGATCGGGACACTGTCGAGCACCACCAACCGGGTCACCACCCCGGGGGTGTCCAGGGCGAGACGGGCGGCGACGTAACTACCCCGGTCATGGCCGACCACCGCGAACTCCTCGTGCCCGAGCTGGTGCATCAGCCGGACGACGTCACCGGCCATCGCCCGCTTGGAGTACGGGGCGTGATCCGCGGTGGTCGGCGGCTTCGACGACTGCCCGTATCCCCGCAGATCCGGGCACACCACCCTGAACCCCCGCGCCACCAGCAGGGGCGCGACCCGATGCCAGGTGGTGTGGGTGCGCGGGTGACCGTGGAGTAGGACGACCGCCGGGCCGCAGCCGCCCACCCGCACGCGCAGCTCGATACCGCCGCCGACATCGATGCGGGTCTCGGTGAAACCGTTGAACACACCGCCCATCCTGGCCGACCTTGCTCACTACCTGCTGGACGGTGAGCCCGGCCCAGCAGCGGACGCCACCCGACCCCGTAGCCGCGGTGGACAGCTGTCCCTATCCACCACGACGGGCGTAGCCCCCGGTCAGCGCTGGACGGGTCAGATAGCTGCACCGCTGTCGGTGGTGGTCCAGCCGATGGCGGTGACGGCCGGGTCGCGGTCCCTGCGACCAAGGGTGATGTCGGTGCGTTGACCCCTGGCGACCAGGGCCGTTGGCCGCGCAGGCAACGGTGTCCCCGACCGGAGCGCCAGGCAGCAGTGGGCCGTTCCTGCCGCCCGTCCGAGCCGATGTCGCTGGCTGAGCTGGTCGACGGTGGGTGTGTGGCGGTGACGTCGACCAGCGTCCCCGCTTGACGGTTCGAGCATTCGCGGCGATGTTTCGCCTTGGCCATACGGAGTGGGCGTGAGGGCCCTTCAGGGGTTCAATGGCTCGTTGGCCGGCGGCCCTGGTGGTTGTGCCCCGCGGTGGGCGACGGTGGCTGCTGCCGCGGCGACCCCCGTTCGGGCCGCGTCGAGAACGCTGACGCCGGCGGCCAGCCTGGCGGCGACGGCCCCGGTGAAGGCGTCACCGGCGCCGACGGTGTCGACAACGTCGGCGGGGAGGGCCGGCAGGTGGGTCGTCTGCCCGTCGGCGGTGACGACCGCGCCGAGCTCACCGAGGGTGAGGACGACCGAGCGGCACCGCCGGGCCAGTTCGGCCGCGGCGCTCGAGGAGTCAGCGACTGTCGCGATCGGCCGTCCGACGAGACCGGCGGCCTCGCCGGTATTGACGATGAGGGGGTCACACCAGCGGAGGGTGTCCTCGTGGAGTGGCCGGTAGGGCGCCTGGTTGAGCACAACGCGGGCACCGATCTGCGCGGCCGCGGCCGCGGCGGTATCGACCACGGCGGGGGACAGCTCGGCCTGCAGGACCAGTACCGAGCCGGGTACTGCAAGCAGGTCCACGGCGGCTCGTGCCGCCATCTTCAGATCGAGGCGTGCGTTGGCGCTGGAGGCGACGATAATCGTGTTCTGCCCGTCCGGGGTCACGGTGACGAAGGCAGCCCCGGAGGGCGTGTCGGGGATCACGGCCACCGCGGAGGTGTCGACCCCGGCGGCGACGAGGTCGTCGAGCAGCGCCTGTCCGGCAGGGTCGTCCCCGACCGCGCCGATGAAGAAGGTCGGGGCTCCTTCAACGGCCGCGGCGATGGCCTGGTTCGCGCCCTTGCCGCCGCTGCTGACGTGGAGTGACTCCGCGAGGACGGTTTCCCCGGCTTCGGGTCGTTGGTGCACGGTCACGGTGTGGTCGCGGTTGATCGATCCGAGGACGACGACCCGGGCGGCCGGCGCGGGCCCGCTCCCGGTCACTTGTTGCCGCTCGCCGCGACCGACAGCGCGAAGAACCGTTGAAGGACGAAGAGCAGCAGCGCGGGGATGAGGGACAGGAGCACGCTGCCGGCGAAATTCTCCCCGAAGTTGAAGGAGTGCTCGGAGTAGGTCTTGGCCAACGCGAGGGGGGCGACGAGCAGGTTCGAGGAGCTGGTGATGAGCAGCGGCCACAGGTAGGAGGTCCACTGTGCGAGGAACAGGAGGATCGCGGAGTTGATGAGGGCCCCACCGGACAGCGGCAGGTAGATGCGCCCGAGGATCCGGGGTTCGGAGCCGCCGTCGATGAGGGCGGCCTCCCGGAAGGAGCTGGGGATACCGAGGAAGGCCTGGCGGAGGTTGAAGATGGCGAGACCGTTGCCGACGCCGGGGAGGATGAGTCCGACGTAGGTGTTGGCCAGTCCCCAGGTGGTGAACTGCTGCGCGAGGGGGATGGCGATCGCCTCGAACGGGACGAGGAAGCTGATGACGACGACCGCGAACAGCAGTCCCCGGCCGCGGAACTTCAGCACCGCGAACGCGTACGCGGCGGGGGCGGAGACGGCGAGTCCGACGACGACACTGACCGTGCAAACGAGCAGGGAGTTCAGCATCGGCCGCCCGAAGCCGGCGATACTGAACAGCTGTGAGTAATTGGCGCCGGTGAGTCGCTGGGGAATTGGGGTCGACCAGCTCAGCGGGGACATGCTGTTCACGATGTCCGTGCTGGGGCGGGCGGACCCGATGAGGATCCACGCGGCGGGGGCGATGAACAGGACGCCCACGATGGCTGCGACCACGGTCCAGCCCCAGCGGGTGCGTTCCCGGCGTGGGCCCGTGGTCCCGGTCACCGGAGTCGTGGTGGTCGGGGGGGTGAGCGCGGTCACCGGTCGGAGTCCTCTCGGAGCAGGCTGAACTGGACCCCGACGATGATCAGCATGATCACGCTGAGGATCACGATCTCTGCGGCGCCCTGGTTGGCGCTGCCGTAGGTGTAGGTGGTCTGGTAGGCGTCGAACATGAGCAGGGTGGTACTGGACTGGGGGCCGCCGTTGGTCAGGAGCTGGATGGGCACGAACAGCACAAAGTTGGCGACGGTGTCGGCAACGAGCACGAACAGCAGGGGCCGTTTGAGCAGCGGGATGGTGATCCGGAAGAAGGTCTGGACCGCACTCGCCGCGTCGATGTGCGCGGCCTCGTACATGTCGGGGTTGATGTCGCGCAGCCCCGCGATGAGGAACAGCATCCAGTAGCCGATCCCGATCCAGCTCGCCACGAGCAGGATCCCGGCCAGGGCCTGGCGGGGGGAGGTGAAGAACGGCTGGGCGCCGATCCCGAGGACGTGCAGGATCGAGTTGACCGGCCCCTGCGGTTGCAGCGCCGCACCCCAGGCGATGCTCGATCCGACGATGGGCACGGTGCAGGGGATGAACACTAGGGTCCGCCACGCGCCCCGCCCAGCGACCCGCTGCACGAACAGCACGGCCACGAGCAGCGCGACTAGGATCTGCAGCGGGTTGATGATTACGTTGAACAGGACCGTGCGGATCAGGGTCGCCCGGAAGTCCGGGTCACCGAACAGCGTCCGGTAGTTGCCCAGCCCGGTCCAGCTCGGGGCGAGCAGCCCCCCGGGCAGGGCCTTGTAGAGGCTGTTCTTGACGGCGTCGACCAGCGGGATGGCTCGTAGGACGACGATCGCGGCCGCGGCCGGAGCGAGCATCGCCGCGGCCCACAGGGCGTCGCGGTGGCGGTAACGCCAGGTCCGCGCCGACGCCGATCGACCGGGTGCCGTGCCCCTTCAGGGCCTGCGCCACGGGATCGGGGCGGTACCCCAGTTCCGCGACCACCCTCTGGACCCGCTCCCGGGTCGCCGTCGCGACCGGCCGAGGCCCCCCGTTCACCACGTAGCTGACCACCGCCGGGGAGACCGCCGCACGCCGCGCGACCTCCGCGCGCGTCACCGCCACCGCGTCTCCTCTTCCCGAACACGAACCGGCCGGCCGGGCGGCCGGCCGGACAGTCCGATGAGCTTGACACGGCCCAACGCTGGCCTGACCGGGGAGTGCGGGACCTTAGGAGAGGCAAAGACCTATCGAAGCTGCTACGGCCTGACCTGACTGCAGCCCAGCCAGCCTCCAGGTGACGACCTCGACGGAACAGGAATTGAACGGTGCTGGAGTGGGGCCAAATTCGGGTTTCCGTTCCGACGGCTGCTACGGCCGGATCGGCGGAGAAGCCCCCTCGGCGGGCGGCGTCGCTGTCTCTCCGGGTGACCCCGGACAGCCCGAGCCACCGGTGGGAACCGTCGGGCGCAACTGCCCCATGAAGGTCCCGGCCGCCCAGCCACCACGCCCTACGAACGGTGCTGCCCGGCGCCCGTGAGGGGGATCCCACACACTCCACCGCGGCGCTCCTGACCGATAGATAGATCCACGGCCGGCGGGTGGGCTACGGCGGTCAAGTTCGCCACCACTGTCGACGTCGGTCAGTCCCGCTCGAGATCGTTGGCCGACGCGACGGTGAGGGTTCGGGTGGCGGAGATCGCCGGTGCTGTCGGGGCGGTGACCGGGGCGGTTGCTTCGGTGGCCGAGCGGGCCTGGGACAGGTCGGCCCGCAGGTGGGCGTCGACGGCTTCGGCGGCTTCCGCGGGGGTGAGCCCGGGCAGCGGCCCGGGGTGCTCGGCCAGCCATGCCTGCACCCGGGCGTCGACGTCGGGGGTGGCGAGCAGGACCGCGGCCTCGGCGCGGGCCGCGCGCCGCGCCGGGGACTCCACTGCCCCACCCGGGCTGAGGTCGCCGGCCCGGTCGAGGCCGTCGGGGACGGCGTCGGCGCCGTAGCGGGCCCGGACCTGGTCGAGGATCCGCTGGGCGTCGCGCGCCGCGGCCGGGTCGACCCCGGCCCACTGCCGCGCGGTGGCGTACGCGTCAGCGATCTCCCGGGTGCTGGCGGTGGCGATCCACCGAGGGTCGCGGGTCGCGGCGAGCTGGGCGGTGGCGGCGCGGCGTTCGACCTCGACCCGCCCGGCGAGGTCGCGGGCCTCCCGTTCGCTGCGGGCGGCGGCGTCGCGCTGGGACTGGGTGCGGGCTTGGGCGAGGCGTTCGGCGAGCTGCGCGGCCGCGGTCAGCGCCGTCCGGAGGACCTGCTCGGCGGCTTCGTCGAGTCCGTCAGCGTCGGCCATGTCGGTGTCTCCACATCTCGGGTTCGGGTCGGACACGGATGTCCGGGAACAGCGCCGTGGGCGGGGGTTCCTGGGGCAGCGGGGGCACGGGGTCCCGGTCGTGGTGGCGGGTCGGGGTGCATGCCGCGAACGGTCCGGTCGGACTGAACAGGGCGGCCATGGTGGGGTCGGCGTAGTCCTTCCACCAGGTCGCCATCCCCATCGCGGGCAGCTGGCGGTGGTGTTCCCACGCCCGCCACAACGCCTCCAGCCGGCCGACGGCCTCGGCGTGGGCCCACCAGCGGGGGCACCACGTGAACCCCGCCCGGAGGACCTCACGGCGGTAGGTGGGGAACAGCATCTGAGTGGCCCACGCCGCGGTCGACCCGAACAGCAGCGGCGGCACCGGTTTGGGCCGGGCCCGGCGCAGTTGGACCGACCGGTACGGGCCGGGCGCGGGCCGCCGGCGCGGGCGGAGCCGGGTCACCGACCCCCGGGGCGGCGCCGGCGGCGGGGGTGCGGGGCGGGCGGCGGTCCGTCGGCGCCACAGCGCGGTCGGCGGCCGCGCAGCCCGCGAGGTGTGCCCGCGACGCCGACGGCCGCTTGCTGCCCGGGCGTCAGGGTCGCCCGACCCGGCCAGGCCGGGGTCGCCGGCGTTCCCGTCACCGATGTCCCACTCACCGGGAACCCGGGCCGCCACCGGTGGGCGGTGGCTCACGACCCGGCCTCCCGGGTCGGGGGCCGCACCCACGGGTTCACCGCGCGCGTCTCCGCTGGTCCCAGCTCAGCCGCCGCGTGCGCCTCGGCAGGAGCGCGGTAGCCGTTGAGGGCGGCGGCGTGGGGGCCGGTCCACCACGGCACCGACCGGACCAGGGTCGCGGGGACCCCGCTGGACAGGAGCACGGCGCGGCCGCGGCGGAGGTCGGCGAGCTCCGCCACCGACAGGATCGGCTCCTTCCGGGTGGTGTGGGTGGTGGTGGTCCCGCCGGGGCCGCGGCCGGTGCTCGCGGTCGGGGCGTCATACGTGCCGATCAATTGGGACAGCCCGGACAGCCACTGGTGGTCGGCGACCCCACCGGCGTAGACGCGGTGGTTCGCCGCGGACCACAGCAGCCCCGCGCCGGTGGCGCCCCAGACCTCCTCGGCCTGGTCGGGCGCCTGCAGGAACGTCCACAGCCCGATCCCCCGGGAGCCGTAGTGGGAGTACAGGTTGGGCAGCTGCCGCCACCGGCACACGTTCGCGGCCTCGTCCAGCACCGCGGTCAGGGGGGTGGCGAGCCGGCCGTGCGGGGAGCGGACCGCGAGGGCTTCCGCCGCCTCGCACACCGCAACCGTCAACGCGGTCACGAGCGCGCCGGCGGAGCCCTCCCCCTCCCGGCTGAGGGAGTACAGAACCTCGGAGCCGGCGAGGAACGCGGCCGGGTCGAAGTGGGTGCGCGGGTCCCCGGCGGGGGGTCGGGTGATCCACCTGGCGACCCGGGTGTTGGTCAGGCACGACGCCATCCGCGCGGCGGTGCCGTAGACGCCGCCGCGCTGTTTGTCCGGCAGCCCGAGCAGCCCCTTCAGCCGCCGGGCCAGCTGCGGATAGGAGGCTTGGAGCAGCCCGACCGCGGCGGGGTCCCGGGAGTCCGCCAGCCAGTCCGTCACCGCGGTCACCGGGCGGGAGTCGACGGCGGCCGCGAGCAGCAGCCACCCGAGCAGGTTGCGCCCCTCGGGGTCGAAGTAGGCGTCCGCGTTCCCGGCGGGGTTGCGGGCGTCGTCGGCGAAGTGCCCCGCCAACCGGGCGGCCGAGGTGTCGTCGACGACGGTGGACAGCGGGTCCCACCAGAACCCCGGCGCCTGGCCGGTGAGGCCCTGCGGGTCGAACACCAGCCCCGGCTTCACCCGGCGCATCAACGCCACGTCGGCGGTCTTGTTGGAGGTGTACACGACCGGGCCGGGGGCGTCGAGGACGGTGGGGATCGCCCACACCGAGGACTTCCCCGTCCGCGGGCCGGCCATCACCACCGCGGTGTCCTCCGGGCCGGCGTAGAGGGGCTGCCCCCCGGCGGCGGTCCGCCCGAGCAGCGGCCCCGGCAGCCGCCCCGTCGCCGACCCCAGCCGGGCGGCGGTCGCGGTGACCGCCTTCCCCGTCAGCGGGGTCAGGTCGCGGCCCCGCCCCAGATGGCGGGCCTTCGCGTCCACCGCGACCCGGCCCCGGCGCACCCGGTGGGCCACTCCCCCGATGAGCCCGCCGACCCCCAGCAGCGGAACCAGCACCAGGACGGCGGCGATTACCCAACCCGACGTCGACGGCCGCGCTGCAGGGTGGTGGAGCATCAGCCTGCCGAGGCGGAGCAGGTTGCCGGGCAGCGGCCGGTGGGCGCGGACGTCGTCCGCGGCCGACGCCAGCCACGCCACCCCCGCCGCCGCCCCCGCCAGAACCGCGAGGCCGGGGATCGCCCACGCCAGCAGCGCCTCGGAATCCCCACCCGCGCTCGAGGTCCGGGTCGCCATCAGCCCGCCCCGCCCTCGAGCGGGGTGTCGCCGTCGCGACCCGCAGCCGGGGTGACGCGACCACCGGTACTGACGGTCGGGTCAGATGTGGCCGTGGTCACAACCACCGCCACCGGGGCTTCGTCCGCCATCGGGAACACCCATCCGGTGGTCCTCCCCGTCCGGGGCCGGGCCGTCCGGGCAACGACCGTCTCCTGCGCCATCAGCTGTGCTCCTTCACGTCGTCGGGCCGGTCCCGTGCTGCTGGCGCTGCCGTAGAGGTGCGGACGCGGCGGGCGGGGGGCACGGTCAGCCGACCCAACGTTGGTTGGTGTCGTGGAGGTCGATCTCGGTCTGGGTGAGTTGCAGCTGGACGGGGATCCCGGCTTTGCCCTCGCCGACTTTGAGGAGGAACTTCCCCAGCCCGGGCGGCGCGGCCGGGCGTTCCCGGCCGGCCGCGTCCCGGACCCGGCGGGGCGCCCACGACGTCGGGGTGGACCAGGAGGCGACGAGGTCGATCTCCCGGGTCGAGAGGGGGAGGATCGCCGACACCAGCTCCAGGTCGGTCCGGGGCAGGCCCGCGGTGATGATCATCCCGGCCCGTTCGGCGAAGCCTCTTGCTTTGAGCTGGTCTTCCCGGTTGGCCATGGACTCCAGGTCGCGGAGGCTGTGGGTGAGGAACACCTGCCCCGCCCCGTCGTTGCGGTTGAGGCGGGTGAGGGAGTCCATCCGGGCGGGCAGCCCGGCCCCGATCCGCAGGGGCCGCCACAACTCGTCCAGGACGATGAAGAACCGGCGGTGCGGGGCCAGGCCCGCTTCGGCGAGGGCGTTGGCGGCTTCGATGGCGCCGAACCCGTCGGACCAGCAGGCGAGCATGACCGCGGCGGTGAGCCGTTCGTCGTGTTCGGCGATCCCGGAGATGTCGACACACACCCCGGGGGCGTCCGCGGAGATCCGGGCGGTGGTCGGGCCGGCGAACGTCGCCCCGAGGGGCCCGTCGAGCAGGGCGTGCAGGGACCGTTGGAGGGGTTCAGCGAGGTCCTGGTAGCGGTCGCGGTCCCCCCGGGACACCGCGACGGCCTGCATCTGCTCCGGGCCGTCGGCGACCACCCGGAGCAGGTCGGGCAGGGTCGCCGCTGTCCCGGCCGGCCGGTTGGTGGTGAGCAGGCGCAGCGCGGCGGTGAGCATCGCGTCCTCGTAGTCCGCGAGCGGGGCGCGGCGGACCAGCTGCACGAGGGCGGACACCATCGTCGCCGCGCGGTCGCGGGCCTCCCGGGCGAGGCCCTGGCCGGCGAGCCCGCCGATTCGGCGGGCGGCGTCGCCCATCGCGCCGGGGTCGAGGGGGTTGATCGTCCCCGCGCCGCGGGCGACCCGCAGGACCTGCCCGCCCAGTGCCTGCACGAGGTCGGCGTAGTCGGGTTTGAGGTCACCGAGGACGAACGGGCGGACCCCCCGGTCGGCGAGGCCGAGGACCATCCGCGACACCAGCGATGACTTCCCCAGCCCGGGCCGGCCCAGGACGAGGGCGGAGGGGTTCGCGATGTGGCCGGCGGAGAACCAGGACAGCGGGTCGCAGCACACCGTGGTCCGGGTCACCAGGTCCGTGCCCAAAGGGACCCCTTCCACGGGGCGCGCGGACCCGGCGGTGAACGGCCACAGCCCGCACGCCTGCACCGTCGTCGCGCGGAACTCCGGTGGGACGGGCAGCTGCCCCCACCGGCCGCCGCCCGCCCCGCCGAACCCCCGGCGGCCCGGCTGGCGCACCCGGACCCTCGCGGGCGGACCCAACCGCGACGGCGGCCCGGGAACCCGAGGAACACCAGCTGGAGCAGCCGTACCGGTCTTACCGCCCCCGGGGGTAAGACCGGGCGCTGGGACGGGCCGGTCGGCTAGTGCGGTCCCCACCGGGGGGTCCTTGACCAGACGCACGTCAGTGCTCACAGGAGGTCTCGGACGGTGTCGGGGACCGCGGTGTGCAGCCAGGGGAGGAACCCGACGGGGAGGGTGGTCGCGAACGCGGCCGCGTGGGCGCCGTCGGCGCGGCGCAGACGCAGCCGGGCGTTCGCGGCGAGGTTCTCCACCGCGGTGGTGGCCTGGTCCACATCCGCGCCGGGGGCGATGGTGACGGTGACCGCGAGGGCGAACCGGGTCATCCCGGCGCCGGCGGCGACCTCCTCCTCCGCCCGCTCGGTCGCCCGGACCCGGGTGCGCGAGACGGCGGTGGTGCGGCCGTGCACCCCGGCCGCGCCGAACGCGGCGGTCGCGACGTCGGCTTCGGCGATCGAGGACGCCCGGGCCGGGGAGTGCGGCCGGTACAGCAGGGCGACCCGTTTGCGGGCGAACCCCGGGTGCGCCTCGAGCAGGGTGTGCAGGACATCGGAGTGGACCACCCCGTGCGGGGGGCGGGTCATCAGCCACGACACGCTCCGCCCGGAGTCGTGGCGGTACCCGCCCCACGACTCCTGCGCCGCCTGCGGACCGCACTCAGCCAGGCTCAGCCCGGTCCCGGCCGGGGCGTCGATCCGGGCGCGGGCCAGGGTGAGGGCGCACGCCGGGTCGTAGGCGACCCGCAGCACCTCCGCTAGCTCCGCCTCGGTCAACGCCTCGACGGTGCCCCCGCCCGCGGCGGTCAACGCCGCGATCAGCCCCGGGACCCGCCGGCCGACCTCGACGACCACGTCGGCGGGTCTGCGGGCCCGCCGGGCGATCCCGTCGGCGGTCCAGGTGACCGCGACGTAGGCGGTGTTCTCCGATGACGTCGACGGGAACGCGGCCACGATCTCCGCCATCACCGCCCGTGCGACCGCCGGGGAGTCGGCTGCGGCGCGGCCGTTGACCTCCGCCGCGAGCCGGGTCCCCGGGTCGGGGGCGGTGTCCACCACGACCGTGACCCCCGCCAGGCCCGGTTCGTGGCCGAACCCCGCCAGGGCCGCGCCCCACCCGGCGACGAGGGTCTCCACCGTGTCGACGTCGGCGAGGGAGTCCCCGTCCGCGCGGCACCGCAGCACCACCGTGTACAGCCGCGACGGCCGGTGGAACAAGACCACGAAGGCGGCGCCGTAGCCGTCGCCGCCGGGCAGGGCCACCGTCGCGGCGAGGACCCCGGGCAGCGGGTGCCCCCCGTCGCCGCTGCTGCTCCCCGCCGCGGCGAGGGCGCCGGCCCGGTACTGGTGTTCGCGCCGTGCCCGGGTCCGCCACCACCCCACCCGGGCGGCGACCAGCGCGCCCACCGGGCGGTCCCCCGACGGGGCGACCGTCACTCCCGCCGCGGCCGCGGCGGCCGCGAGGACCACCAGCCCCGGGACCAGCCCGGCGAGCATGAATGTCAGCAGTCCCACGACCAGACCGGCGAACACCACCACCGTGGGCAGCAACCCCAACGGACCCAAACCCGGGGACCGGGGCCGCACCCACCCCCCGAACGTCGGCCGGCCCACCCCACCCGACACCGGACCCGCCGTCACCGCAGACCCCCCTCATCACCGATCGTCAACCCCGGCTCCGGCTCCCCCGCCTGCTGCGCGGCGGCCCGGGCGTTGTCCGCGACCTCCCGCGCCGAGAACACCCACGGATTCGACGAAACCCGCCCACCCCCAGCAGCCGCCCGCGTGCCGCCGGCAGCCGGCGCCGCAGCCGAACCGCCGCCCCCGCCTCCCGCAGGGGCCGGGCTCGGCCCGCCCGGAGCACCCCCGGCAGCCGACGAACCGGGCGGGGACCCACCGTCGGCGACCCCGCCCGCGACCACCCCGCCACCGCCCGATCCGGGCCCGGACCCGGTGGACCCGCCCAGCCCGCTGCCGGTCCCGCCGCCGCCGGACCCCGACGGCGACACGCCACCCCCGCCGCCCGTTGCCGGTCCACCGCCCGCACCACCCGTGCCCGTCGACCCGGCCGCCGCTCCGGTCCCGGTTCCGGTTCCACCGGCCCGGGCCGCACCCGCCGCGGCGCCGCCGCCGCCGGTGAGGGCGATCGCCCCCGTCGCCGCCGCACCCGCAGCGGCCAGGGTCAAAGCCCCCCCGCTCCCGCTGCCGACCATCCCCGCCGCCGGCACCAGCATTTTGATCAGCACCGGCAGCGCGAACACCGCCAGAGCGAGGACGAAGATCCCCGACAGCTCCGCCTGCGCGGAGGTCTGCGCCTCCAGCTGCAACCCCGCTGCGTAGATGAACGCCGCAAGGGGCTTGATCGCCAGGAAGGCGCCCAGCCAGCCGCACAGCTTCGCGAACGACGCCTTCCCGGTCACGGTGTTCGTCGTCGCCGCCGTCACCGGCAACAGACCCACCAGGATCGCCACGACCGCGCCCCGCATCACCATGATCGCCATCTGACCCAACGAGGTCAGCACGATGACCAGGTCCCCAATCAGGACCGTCCCCGGGGCCAGCGCCGCCAACTTCAACGTGGCGAGGCTGTTCACGTCCGCGCCGCTCAGCGTCGACCTGGCGAACTCGTCGCCCGCCGCGGCCAGCAGCGACACCACCGGCACCGCCACCGCCGCGGTCACCACCGTCCGGACCAGCATCCGCGCCACGTCATACCCGTGTTCCGCCCGCCGCGACAGCGCGAGCCTTCCCGCGCCCACCAGGACCGACGTCACCGCCGCCGCCGACACCAGCCACCGCAGGTGGGCGTCCACCCAGAACGTCACCCCGGTCGGCGACCCCAGATCCGGGAGACTCACCGACACCCACAACGACATCAGGCGCCGCACCATCTCCCCCGCCGACGCACTCATCGCATCCACCACCGACTGAAACGCCGACGCCGCGACGGCGTGGGTGGTCTTGCAGATGAGGTTGATGGGTGAGCACCCGGCCAGCGGGACAGTGAAAGTCATTGACCGGGTCTCCAGGGGATGTAGGTGCCGGTGGCCGCCGTCGGGCAGCTGTCCTCGGTGAGGGTCCCGTCCGGGCGGGGCGCCAGCTGCCAATCGCTGGCCGACCACTGCACCGCCAGCGGGCAGGCGTCGACTCCGCCGTTGGCACCTTTGATGACGAGGTCAACGGTCGCGCCCGTGGGGGTGTACTCGGCGATGTTGAAGCCGACCACCGTGTCGGTCCCAGCCGAACCATCCGGCGGCTGTGACTCCAGCCCCGCTTGAAGTGCGGTGTAGCCGGGGTTGCGGGCGATCTGCGTGGCGAGCACGGTCCTCCACTGGGTGCTGAAGAGCCAGGTGTTGATCGACACCGCCGCGATCACCGCCCCGACCGGGGAGTGGGAGAAACACCGGGGCAGCCCCGACGTGGTCGTCCGGTACGGCCCCCAGGTCTTGGACACCGGCACCGGTGCCACCGACGTGGCCCGCCACACCACGTCCACCGGCGCTGACGCCGGCAGCACATCACTGACCAGCCCCGCCGGGCACGCATCCGACGGTGACACCGCCGGAGTCGAGGACGAGGTCGGGGACGAGGACGCCTGCGCTGTCCTCGCCGCGACGGCCGCCGACGACGACACCGGCACGAGCGCCGGGGGTACCCGCGCCGGTGCCGCGGTGGTGCTGGTGCCCCGACCCAGCAGAACCCCGCCGACGACAAGCACGACCGCCGCGAGAACCGCCACGGCGGTGATGACCACTTGACGCCGCCACCTGCGCCGCTGGTTGTCGTCGTCGTCCTCGTCGGATACGGTGTTCATGAGAGTTTCACGGGTCGGAGTTTCCCAGGCCGGTTGGTCAGAGGAACGAGCCGACGAGGGCCGACGCCCCCCCGATCAACACGCAGGCTCCGAGCACGGAACCCAGGCCGCTCATGTGTTCCCCGAGCTGGCCCCGCTGGTGCAGCAGGGACATGCGCACCGCGACGAAGAGAATCCCAGCCACGCACGCCGCTACCGCCAGCCACGCCACCCAGGAGATCAGGGTGTCGATCTTCACTCCAACCCCGGGCGGTGGAGTTCCCCCGCCGGGGTTCGGGGGGGCGGCGAGGATGGTGCCGGCGGCCCCGAGTCGGGCCCACGCGGTGCTCAGGACGTCCACGGTCATCTCCTGTCAGTCGAGCGGATGGTCGAACCGGAGTCGGAAGACGGCTGGTCGGGAGCGGACCCGGGCGCCGGGCCGGCAGGAACGTCGTCGGGGCCGCCCGCCGGTCGGCGGTGCTGGGCCACCCAGCCGGCGACCAGCCCCACAAGGAGGACAGGCACGAAGGCGACCGCGACCCACGACACGTCGCTGAGCAGGCGCACCAGGGTCATCTCCCGGCCGCCGCTCGGGCCACGGCGACCACCCGCTCCAGCACCCGGGCCACCCCCGCGGGAGCAGGGCCGGCCGGGTCTGAAGCCCGGGGCGATACACCGACTCGGGACGAAGCCGCTGTGTGCATCACACCTCCCACCACGACTACTTGGACTCAGGTAGACGACTAGACCAATCGGGCCGACTCCTGGAAGGGTACAGGTCGTGGCGGCGAGTGAGCAATCCCGTGGGTTGCTGCTGCTCGCAGTCCTCCCGCGGGCACATCCCGTGCCGGGACGCACCGGATGCTGGGTCATCACCGCGGCCGTGCGTGGAACACTCCCCCTACGCATCGGCTACTGGTGCACGTCGAGTGGAGGGGCCATGACGGAGTCCGGCCCGGAGCCGGACCGCGGCCTATTCGCCTACCGGCTAGAGCAGCTGTTCGCCACGGTGACCAACCCGACGACGGGCAAGCGCTACACCGACGACGACGTCGCCGCGGCGATCAGAGCCAGCGGCGGAGAGGTCAGCTCCTCCTACCTGTGGAAACTGCGCCGGGGAACGGCCCGCAATCCTACTCTTCAGCACCTCAACGCACTAGCAGGATTTTTCCATATTCCGGCGGCGTACTTCGTCGAAGACGAACTGGCGCATACCATCCTGGCCGAACTGAAACTGCTGACGGCGATGCGGAAGACCGGGGTCCGGGACGTCGCGCTGCGGGCAGGGGAACTGTCGCCGGAGGGACTGGACGCGATCCGGACGGTGATCGAGCAGATCGCCCGACTGGACAGACACACCGACCCGGGAGCCGACTCCGACACCGACGGCCCGCAGACCTGAGGGCAGGGTACGGCACCTCGCGTCAGGAGACGGGGAGGGCGTCGACGGGCGCTCGTCCTCCGGTCGCAACGCCCAATGTCCGTCCCCCATGATGGGGTCATTCGGTGGACGGTCAGGAGGGCACGCGCCGATGAACTCGAGCTGGTCGTTTCGTGCTCGCCGGCTGTCCATGGCCGACGACCTCCGTCTTCAGCGGCGGTGTCAGGCGTTGTTCGACTCTCTAGCCCTCCCCACGGCTATCACCGTGAGCGACCTCGTTAAGACGATCAGTGAGCAGCGGGGCTGCTCGGTCCGGTTGGTGGCACTGCCCGGGTTCAAGGTCCCCGGGTCAGCGTGCGGCGTCGCGATCATTACGGACGACGGCATCGTCGTCGCGGTCGAGCGGGCGACCGACCCGACCCATCAGAAGCACATCAGCTTCCACGAGCTGGCCCACCTCCTGTTCGGCCACCGCCACCAGACCGTCGGCCTCAGCGACGACCGGTTGAACCAGCTTGCCCCAACGGTCGGCATCGACCGCAGCCGGTGGCATCTGGTCCAGGCCCGAGGCAACTACGACCAGGTCGAGGAACGCGAAGCTGAGGCCCTGGGCACCCTCCTGCTGGCGCGGTCCCTCGAGCCGGCTGCAACGGTCACTATTGACTCGCCTGTCCTGCGGGGATTGTCGACGGTGCTCGGAGGCCGCGGGTGAGCCGTCGATGACCGCGGACACCGCCTGGACGGTTATTGCGGTGGGTCTGTGGACCACGGCCGTGGTCCGCTGGCGAGCCGTCATCGGCCCCGGCCCGGACCGGTCGCTGTGGTCGGCGCTGGTCGCCCTGGCAGTAATGGCCACGGTGAGCAGCACCGACGTGCGGCGGGCCATCACCGGCGTCACCGGAACCCCGACCACCGCTGCGACGGTGAAGCACCTGGCGTTCTACGTCACCGCCTGCGCGGTGGTGGTGCTCGTGGAGTCGTTTTACCCCCGCGCTGGGCTGCGCCGGTGGCTGCCCCATCGGACGGCAATAACCCTTGCTGCGGCTGGAGCACTGCTGGTCGCCCTACCAGCGTTTGTACCTCCGACCGGGGGCGCCGTGCTCAGCGGGGTCGATGTCTATGATCCGGCGTGGTGGTCGGTCCTCGCGTGGGGCGCGTACGCCGTCGCCCTGACAGTCGGCCTGACCGCCGCGGCTCGGACGGCGTGGGCTTACAGCCGGCCGCCAGCCGAAGGGCCGTTGCGCACCGGGCTCGTACTCATCGGGGTCGGCGCGCTCGCGGGATTCACTTACGTCGGGTTGAAGCTGGTGATGCTCGCCGCGGTCTTGGCTCACCGGAACCCAACCCGCCTCGACCAGCCGTTGGAGCTGGTGACGATCGCCTGCGCGGTCATCCCGATCGGCATCGGATCGTCATTCGTCCTGCTCGCCGCCGCCGCCACCCGGGTCCTTGGAACCCTTACCGACGTCCGTGACCTTCACCGGCTGCGGCCGCTATGGCGAGCGATCCGCCGCGGTGTCCCCGGGGTCACCATCCGAACGTTCCCGGTCTGGCAGAGCGTGCAGAAATCCCACCTGCTGCTCCTACGCACCGTCGTGGAGATCTACGACGGGCTGCTCGAACTCCGGCCGTTCGCGGCACCCACTGTCGTGGACCACCACCGGGTCGTCCTGGGTCCGACCGTCGACGGGGACGACGCCACCAGGGAAGCGCGGTGGATCCAGGTCGCTCTGGTTGAGAAGGGGCGTGGCGCCGCACCGGGGGTACCCCGTCCGCAGGAGTATCCGGGCCACGGCGACCTTCGTGGGGACCTGCGCTGGCTGTGCGCCGTCTCCCGCGCCTTCCAACGCCTCCCCGCGCCGCGGGCGGGAGACCAACCGACAGGGGCTTCATGAAGATGTTCACTGTCCATCCCGACCGTTACGCCGTCGCCCGGACCAACGAGAGCCTCGACCCGGGTGCGGAGTTCGAGCTGATCTACCGCAACCTCGTGATGCTCGACTTCGAGACCGAGACCGACCTTGGATTCAAGAGCGCGTTCTTCCGGACCTTCGCCGCACCCCGAATCGCCGCGCTGCTCGCCGCGACCGGAGAGATGCACGCCGAACCCATGAAGCGGGGCATCGACACCGGCTTGTTCATGTATGAGCTGATCACCGCTGGTCTGGACTCCCCCCGCTCGCGGGAGGTCATCCGCCGGCTCAACGGGATGCACCACCAGTACGCCATTGACAACGCCGACTACGTCTACGTCCTGGCCACCTTCGCAGTCCTCCCCGTGCAGATGATCGAGCGGTTCGGGTGGCGGCCGCTGTCCGCTCACGAGGTCGAGGCCAGCTACCGGTTCTACCGAGAGCTCGGCCGCCGCATGGCAGTCCGCGACATCCCGCCCGACTACGCCGGACTCGTCACCTACCTCGAGGACTATGAACAGCGGGAGTTCGCTGGAACTCCGGCCGGGGTTTCGCTCATGCAGTCCACCGCGGGCCTGGTATCCGAGCGGGTTCCCCGCCCTCTGGCCCCTTTCGCGCGGGCCCTGGTCGCCAGCGTTCTACTCAACGCCCGGACCCGACATGCTCTCGGTGTCGCGTCCCCCGCCCCGGTGGTCACCGCCGCGCTAACCGCGATCCTCAAGGCCCAGGCCGCCCGGCGACGGCGGCAGGCACCCGCCGCCGCCTGGTTCACCCCCGGCGAGGTCAGCGACACCTATCCCGACGGGTACACCCTCGCCGACCTGGGACCCGCGTCCTCAGGTCGCAGGGTCGGACGTACCACCGCCCAGTCCGCGAGGGTCTCAGTCGACACCAGCGTTACCCAGTTGGACTAGAAGATACCGCTGGACTGAGCCGGCAGACTCGTGGAAGAGTGGCCGATGTGTCACAGCCCGCTCCCGCGACCAGCCGCCCGGACCGTCGTCCGCCCCTTGTCGGCGGCCGGTCATGGGTCGGACTGCTGGGCTTGGACGCTGGGACTGATCGATCACTCGCCTCCGGCGAGCGGTCACGCCGTAGCAGGACTCCGGTATGAGTGCCGCGCCAGCGGCTGCGGTCACGATGCTCGGCGGTGGGGTGCTGTCCCTGGTCCTGCTGACCGCGGCCCTCGGCAGCCCGGACCCGCTCGCCACTGGGGTCGGCGGCGCTCTGAGGGCCGGGACGGTGCCCACCGCGTATGCGGCGCTGGTGAGCGCGGCGGGGGCGGTGTGCGCGGCGTTTCCGGCGGCGGTGCTCGCGGCGCAGATCCAGGCGGAGTCCGGGTGGGACCCGGTGGCGGTGTCGCCGGCGGGCGCTGACGGGATCAGCCAGTTCGAGCCCGCGACGTGGGCGGCCTGGGGGGCTGACAGCGACGGCAACGGGACGAGTTCCCCGTTCGACCCCGGTGACGCGATTCCCGCCCAGGGCCGCTTCGACTGCGCCCTCGCGCAGCAGATGACCGCGGCGATCGCCGCCGGCCAGGTCACGGGGGTGTCGGTCACCGACGCGGCGTTGGCCGCGTACAACGCCGGCCCCGGGGCGGTGCTCGCCGCGCACGGGATCCCGGACAACGGGCAGACCCCGAACTACGTCCGCGAGATCGACGCCCTCGCTGCCGGCTACGCCGCCCCCACGACCGGCGCCGCCGGCACCGGTGGGACGCCGGGGTCGGCGTTCGGGGCGGCGATGGTCGCCGCCGCCGAACCGGAGCTCGGGCTGCCCTACGTGTGGGGCGGCGGCACCACCGCGGGCCCCACCGGCGGGGGGTTCGACTGCTCCGGGCTGGTCCTCTACGCCGCCTACGCCGCCAGCGGCGGCGCGATCACCCTCCCGCACGACTCCGACGTGCAGGGCCGGGTCGGCACCCAGGTCGCCCTCGGCCTCGGGTCGACGATCGACCTGGGCCTGCTGCAACCCGGCGATGTGGTCGCGTTCAACCTCGACGGGGGCAGCCACTACAGCCACATCGGGATCTACGTCGGCGGCGGGATGCTGCTGCACGCGTCGCACCCCGGCCCGGGCGGCGGGGTCAAGCTCGAGTCGCTGACCGAGGGCTACTGGCAGCCGTACACCTGGTCGGTCCGGCGGTACGGATGACCCACCCCCGCGCTTGCAGGAGCTCCCCGGCCCGCGCGCTCGCCGCGGCCGGGCTGGTGATGCTCGGCGGCTGCGCCCACCCCAGAACCAGCACCACCGCCACCGCTGCCAGCAGCTCGGCCGGCTCGAGTCCGGCCCTGTCGTCGGCGCCGTCGACGCCCGGCCCCACCGGCTCAAGCGCGTCCGACGCCGCGGCCACCACACGAGCGGCGGCCGCCGCTCCAGGCTCGCCCGCCGCGGCGGCCTCGACGACCCCGTACCCGCGGGGCCGGGCCGGGACCCCGTTCGGGGGGCTCCCGGCGGCGTCGACCCGGACCAGCCCGTACCCTCTCGTGGTCACGACCGCGGCGCTGCGGGTGTTCTACGGGTCGGACACCACC
>JAABVA010001181.1_pt1 | contig 28729 bp, 21 predicted proteins | sample 5560331 | NCBI WGS metagenome assembly JAABVA01 (sample SAMN12812661, study PRJNA571458) | rock metagenome | isolation source: Antarctica rocks | place: Antarctica: Victoria Land, Mt New Zealand sud | collected 2016-01-07 | reverse complement strand
AGTACAGAGTTTCATAAACTTTGCAAACTTTTACTGAAAGTTCATTAAGAACTTTTTTAATCTGATTATGTCAATGATGACTCTCATACAAAAGAACACATCTTTTAAGTGAACTGAGAAAGCTAATCAAGATTTTAAGAAGCTAAAGATTATGTTTATTTCAGTGTTGATTTTAGTCTCATTTAATCATACACATATAACTGTGATGAAAACAGATTTCTCAGATTGATGCATAAATGAAACTCTGTTACAGTTAGTGAATAACATGTGAAAACTCTATGTCTACTATTTAAAGAAGAACACATCTGCAGAGTGCAATTATGAGATTTATAATAAAGAGATGCTGATCATCATACAATGCTTAAAAGAGTGAGATGCAGAATTGAGAAGTGTGTTAAGTTTTTAGATTTGTACAGATTACAAAAATCTGAAATACTTTATGACAGTTAAAAAGCTTACAGAGTGACAAATGAGATGATCTTTAATACTGTCACAATATAACTTCTTTATACTATACTTGCTGAGTAAGCAGAATGAGAAAGCAGATACTTTATTGAGACAGAAGCAGAATGTATTAATGAATCTCTTAAATAACAGAGTACAACATTGTATAACACAAATAATACATTCTGAGATGATAAGCAAGTCTATACAGACTGTCTCAATGACAGTAGCAGACATATTAATCTCTGTGCTTGTAAAAGATCAGAACTTGTTTGATAAGATTATAGATCTTAAATAGATGTTAATGAATGCTGAAGTAAAAGATGAGTTATAAAATAAGCTTTGTCAGACAATTCACAAGAAACAAAGATCATTTTTTACTGTTTTAAAAGTGAGAATATTCATAACAGAATGCTTCTTGAGCAACAAAGAAAAGCTACAAAAGATGCTGAGTGTTGTTCTCAGAATCTCTTTGTATGAAACTGATTCAGTATACACATGACTCAACAATGACTGAACACTCAGAAAGAAATGTAACTGATGTTCTTTTATCATGACAGTTCTTTTGACTCAAGATGCTACAGAATGTCTGTACATTCTGCTGAAATTGCAACAAATGCTGTACAAACAATAGCTAAAAAGACTGCTGACAAGGCTTCTTAAAGTCTTTATCTGTATTGAAGCAGATTTGGCAGAAGATATTCATTGACTTTATAGTAGATCTACTGTCAAGTGAGGGTTGTACAAACCTTTTAATAATTACAAATTGTCTTAGCAAGAAAACAATACTGAAACTGTGCAAGAATATGACTGCAGAATAAGTGACTCAGACATTCATATGACATTTCTACTGAGCTTATAAGCTTTTTATCACAACTGTCTCAAATTGAGACACTCAGTTTGTGAGCAGCCTATGAAAGAGAGTCTGTTAACTTTTAAAGATTGTACAAAGAATGTTCACAGCATATTACTCAAAAACTGACAGAGCAACTGAGTGAATGAATTAGAATGTTGAGCTGTACATTTGTACATTCTTCAATTATAGTCAGAACAACTGAGCAAGCCTGCTTCTTATGACTGAGCTAGTTATAAACAATTATGACTTCATCTCAACAGAGATGAGCTTCTTTTTCTTGTCTCATAAGTATTACATGAAGTCTTTACAACTACTTGAAAAGTTAAAGCCTGTATGATCTGTGAAAAGTTCAGTACAGAAAGCTGATTAAATTGTATGAAAGATGAAAGAAGTCACAGAGTGAGCACAGATGACTATGACTGTCACTCAGCAAATACAGAAGAAAATGATGAATCAGAAAAGACAGCAGTCTTATGACTTCAAAAAAGAAGACAAAATTTGACTAAATCTAAAGAACATACATACAGACTGTTTATGCAAGAAGTTTGATGTAAAGAATGTTAAGTACATCATTGTTAAGAAGATTAGCTTGCATTTCTTCTGTCTAAACACATTGTTAAGTATTTATAATGTGTTTTACTCAGTTATGCTTCAGTCAGCAGTCATGAATGCTCTTTCTTCTCAGTGTACAACAGACTTGCAACCCTTGTCACAAATAGTGAGTGATGAAGAAGAATTTGAGATAGACAAGATTTTGAAAAAGAAGCTTATACAACAAAGAGAAGAATTTAAGAAGAAGTACTTGATAAAATGAGTTAATTATACTTAATCTACATAAAAATTGACCTCAGCTCTGCAGAACACAGTGGCAATGAATTAATGAGAGTTAATGCAACTTGAGGTTGCTAAATCTTAACTGTATAAGTCAACATCATCAGTCTACATCTGATTTAAATTGTATAAAGTTCATGATTTAGTGTTAAGTTTATTTGATTTATTTCTATGCTAATTACTAATAATGCCTTCTTGATTTCACTGAAGCTACTTGTTTTGAGCATTACACAGAGATAAGACATACAGCTTAGATGTTATACACAGCTCATACAACTAAATCTATATTAAAGGCAATGCAAGAAAAGAAAAAAGAAGTCATATGTATCTAAAGATTAAGATCAATAATGATCATCTCTATCAACAGTAAAGTTGATGCAATCTGTCTTGATTTAGCAACATACTCATTCTCATCAATGTTGTTGTCATTCTCATTATCTAAGATGATGATAAGCACATCATTATTACATACAGAGTAGTGAGCAGTGTGATTATGTCACTTGCAGTTGTCACAACACTCATTGAAATGTTTTGATGTACAATAACATTCTGAAAATAGCATTATACTGCATTTCTGACAGTCAATACAACTGACAGAAATCAACATTCTTTGACTTTAAATCAAAATCACATTGATGTACAATAACTGATGAATTCTTATCTGAGCTGATGTGATACAGTTTTGTATGAACAAAACATTGTCATTAAGCAAAGCAAGAATGATCATTGTCTAAGAGAAGTGAGTATACAAAGCAAGCTGCTGTTGACTAACTCAAAGAACAGAATTAACATCAGTGTCTGTAAGAGTGAGAGCAATAACATAAGCATTGTACAAGATAAGAGCTCTATAAGTTGTCAGCTTTGAGACATATATTTGTATAACACTTACATGATGATGATTGTTGTTGTTGTTGTTGCTTTTAAGTTTATCATACAAGAGTCAGTGCTGAAATGTGTCAATTAAGAAAGATTTCACATATGAGAAATGAGAATGAAGAAGTTGAAGAAGAAAGAAAAAGAGATTTGAGATAAGAGAGTTATAACTTACTTCACTGACAGATAAGCTGAAGTGAATTGTCAAAGAAAACTACATGTCAGCAAGTAATAAAAATTTTTTGTCTGTAAACCTTATCTGTACAAAGCAGACAAACATGTGTCAACAGACATTAATAACTGTACAACAATCTTTTTAGACACTTAGAGCACAACCTTGAAGAAAAAGAAAGAGATGATGTCATAAGTTAAACTTATACTAAGATCTTATGATTTAGTTACTTATTAAGATCTTAAGACTAAAGCATATTATCTTCTTACTTCTGTATGAAGCTCTTTTTTTTTCTTCATAGTATTCTTCTTGTATTTAGAAATTATCAATTGAGCATCAGTCTCATTGCAAACTCATAATACATTTATACAATCTATATCTTATATAAAATATCAGCTTTCATTTGTCTTTTGCAGCAATCTAAATCTTGTGAAATGCTGCTATAACATTTAACTTGATGTATCATTGAGCCTGTTTGATGTTTTATAGAGTCTCATATATTAATAAAAAAAGATAATGATTCTTTTAAGTGATTCAGTTTAAGTCACAGTAATTTACACAGAACTAAAGTTCATCTTTTGACTTTTATATAAACAAAATAAATGCTGCAGCAGATGAATTGCTGACTTATATGAACTGTTTATTCAAAAGTTCTGTTAATGTTTTATACAACACTAGTAGCTTTTCTCTCATCATATTGTATAGAGAATCTCAGAGTACTTTTAATTCTTTTTTATTCATTTTTTTTAGTTTAATCTAATAATCTGTGTCTTCTTCTCTTAAGAAAGACAACTTCTCAGTCATTATATAATTAAATACATTTAAAAACTCATAATAATTACTGAAAAGTATAATTCTCAGATCTGTCTTCTTCTGTGAGATTAAGACTTTTTCAATATTAATTATATTAATTAAAAACATCTCAATCTTTTTTTGTTTCTCTTCTTTCTTTTATATGAGATTTAAAAAGAATGTAGTCAACATCATAATATGATTGAACTTGTCTTCAGTCAAAGCTTTTCTATTTTATATATTAGTTTCTGTAAATTCAATTGTAAAAAAGACTCTATCTGCATTCAATATAATCTTATTCTGCTTCATTCATAATAAACTTAATATAAGATTGTAGAATGCTAACTTAAAGACAATATAAAAGAATATTCTTGACTTTTAATGTTTATCAATATCAATCTGTATGACAGCTACTTTATTTACTGATGAATTTGAAGATTCATTAAACTCTGTAATTGTATAAGATCTTATCTTCATATACTGTAGATTGTAATTTTTAACAAAGTGAGAAGTGATTATTTCATAGAACAGACACTTTGTATTATATAAGATATGTATTTATGACTTTTTATTGATTAACATTAACATAGTAAAAAGAGCACTGTTTATCTGTTTTTCAAACTTCTTTCAGCTTTTATTACATTTTATATGCTTTCAGCTGTGACTTTTATTAAAAGCTACTCTTTTTCTAAGTTTTTCTCTTCTTCTATCATTTTCTTCATAATCTCAGCTGTGACAACATTGATGATGCAAGATCATACAGCAGACAGAAATTTACAGTTCTTAATGAAATGACTGTTATCTTTGCAGTGCATATATAATTATTTTGTATAATGTTTTGTCACTTTCTTCTCTGACACTTATTGTGCTTTATGTCTCTCTTCAATTTCTGTAGTTGCAACAATGATGTGCTTAATGAGTTCTCAGTTTATGTTGTTTGTGTGAAACTGTTATATGATGATAATAATTATCATATAACACTCTTGAGTAACAGTCTTCTGAATTAAGTTTAATTTGTGACTGACTCACTATAGCAAGATAATGTACTCATTATATGACATAAAGATTGAGATAACAATCAGAACTTATATAAATGTTATATTAAGATTGTTATTAAGAAATGTTTTTATGACAGCATTATCTCATTTTAAGTCTTTTGCTTTTAGCAGCATTTGTTCAAAGATAATTAAATGTTTAATGAATGATTTTTCTTTCTGTTTTAATGCTTTTAAGATACAAATTGCTCTCTCTCTTAATTTTAAGTTATTATATGCATACTGAAGTTGATTGATTAGCTCTTCAATGATTGTGTGATTTGAGACTTCATTTGACTTAATACAGATTGCAATTTAAGATATGACTTGACTTAAAGTCAATTCTTTTAGTTAACTGTGTATATATCAGAACTAAATGCTGACAGCATTGTCTAATATGTTTACATTTAATTTAGCATCAATTTGTTATAGTCAAGGCCTAAACTTCACTCTCTTCTCTTTAAACATAGATAAATTAAAAAGTTAATGTTTAAAAGATCAATTTACTCTCATTGTTGTTATAAACTGCTTCATAGAGAAACTGCTTATACAATTAACTGATTCTTGAGATGAGAGTGATGTTGAGACAGTTAATGTTGAAATAGCTATATTTATTGATGTGACTGATGTGAAATTGACTCAGTCTGTCATGAAGATGTAAAGATAATCTGTATAATTCTTTATATTCTGCATTCTTTTTTCTGTATGACTCTTTATGCTGCATAGTTCTTTTATAAATATTTGAGCTCAAAAAGAAATCTTCTTTACTGCAGACTTAACTTTCTCTGTTATAAAGATTTTCTTACTCATTCTGTACAGATTTCAACAATTGTACAGCAAGATCTTTATTATAGGTCAGGTTTAAATGAGAATAGTATTTTAATGTTACAGGTTTGCAATGAGATCAATACTCAATTAATAATTTCTAAATACAAGAAGAATACTATGAAAAGAAAAGAAAAGCTTCATACAAAAGCAAAAAGATAATGTGCTTAAGTCTTAGAGTCTTAGTAAGCAACTAGATCATAAGAGCTTAGTATGAGTTCAACTTATGACACTTAAGCTCATTAAGAAGACAGTTCTTAAACTGAGCTCATATAATATACTGATAATTCTTTCTCATTTTTTCTTAATGATATTAAGCATTCTGAGAATCACTGTATAACAAATCTTTAGTATAGAGAACTCTGACAGAGTCTTAATTATATAAATAAAATTATGTATTGTATAACTGCTTACATTTACATAGAAATTTAATGAGTTCTTTATAAGTTTTATTTAAATAAAGTTTAAGATCAGTGACTTTAAATTTTAACTCATCATTCTTTTATCTTTTAGTAGTCAACTCAGTGTCAGACTCACTGTTCTTTTATTAATGTCAGATTTAAGAGAAGAAGAGTGTTTTGAATGATCTATATCTTATAAATACATCTTAATCTGACAGTAATTTATACAGTGATTTAATGTCATCTCACTGTATACACACTGCAGCAACACTTCTGTATAATACTGTAACTCACTTCTGTTATTGTATCACTTTCAGCTTCATTAATAGCTGTGTTTTAGCCTTAATAAGTTGAGCTAAAGTTATGTTCTTAAAAGATAATATTTTAACAGAGAAATCTGTCAGTGCATTATTAACTGCTTACATATCTAATAACTTTATAATAAAAGTACTTCAGATATTTATGCTCATTATTCACTGCTCTGTGATCATGATGAAAAAACTCTACTACTGAATGAACTGTCTTTTTAAAAGTAAAGTAATTAAAGCTGTGAGACTGAGCTAACATAACAGAATAAACAGTAGCAGTTACAATAATAATGATAATATATAACAGTTAGTCAGTGTTCTATAAGTGTGCAGCAGTATAGTGATCTTTATCAATAGATTAATTACTAAAGGTTGTAAATATGTAACATATATCTTCTATATATATATATGAAAATAAGAAGCTTAAGTGAATAATAAGTAGCTGAGATAAAGTCTCATTATATAAAGTTAATTCTTTAGCTTTAGTTTCTGACAAATTGTATAGCAGTTAAAATTTAATAAAAAGAAATTAATAAGACTTAAGAAATATATTAAGTTAAAAGATAAGCTTAGTCTTTATTTTATAGTTTTATTACTTTATTTTAACACTCTATTCACAATAAAAGCTTTAAAGAAGATTAAATGTTATTAATAATTTATAAAAACACTGATTTCTCTTATTACTTTCATCAGAGTTGTTTATAAGATTACTTAAAACTATAAAACTAATTTATACATGTCATGGGTTTGCAATGAGATCAATGCTTAACTGATAATGTTTAAATATAAGAAGAATACTATGAAGAAAAAAGAAGAGCTTCATACAGAAGCAAGAAGATAATGTGCTTTAGTCTTAGAGTCTTAATAAGTAACTAGATCATAAGATCTTAGTATGAGTTCAACTCATGATAATACATTTAAAAATCTGTATTGATAACTTTATAAAAGACAATTAAGACTTATTTAAAGAATATGCTTTTTTCTGCTTGAGATAGCATGTGGTTGACAGTTTAATTGACATACATAATCTTCATCACACCAAAATTTGTATGGGCAGTAGAACATAGAATTCATAAAATAATTGATTTTGAGCAAATTTTTAAGCAAATTTTTGATGATATACAAATCCTACAATGTCTGACAAACAACAGAGTCATTCACCTTGAAATAGACATTCTTGTATGCCTCTCTCACTAGCATTGCAGTGTGCTCTTTATCAGCATCATTCTATGTTTACAAAAGCAGTCATCTGCAATATTGTGCAGTTCAATGACCAGCACAATATATTCTATTGAAAAGCTGATCTTTAACAGTTCTACAATATTGCCCTGCAAACAGAATACTGTCTTCTCAAGCAAGAAGGCTCTAGAAGACATCACAATAATCTTTATACAGAGGATCACTGTGGTTGAAAGCCTCTCATCTTCACATACTATATGTGTGAGATGAAGAGGCTTCTTCAAGAAGAAGAAATCAAGGCACAGAGTCTAACCTGAGCTTCCCTAGGCTATGAAGTCAGCTTTGACGTCAGTTGACATACAGTAAAGCGTACAATGAGATCTATGGACTATTGAAAGTGTATTGTCTGTTAAAAAGGCTGGGTTTTCATTAAAAGCGCACTACATCATGTTGATTGATGCTGAATGATGCTTAAGAGCTATCAAACACCTACTTTCTGGGATCAAGTACGCTTCTCTGATGAGGTTCACTATGATTATGGGTCAAGAGACCCCCTTTACATAATTTGAAAGTCTGGGGAACGCTACTGCCCAGATTGCATCCAGAGGGAAGAAGGCTTTAAAGAGATAGAGCAGAAGAAAGTCCACGCATGGGCAGTGCGTGGATATGGGTTTAAATCAGCTATACAGTTCTATCAGATACCAGGTAACACCAATGGCAAGATGTCGCTTCAAGGATATAGAGATCAGATTCTTGAGTCTATTGTCAAATCGTGAATTCAACGCAGTGACGACTTCGTACTCAAAGAAGATGACAATTCAGGCCATGACACAGGCAAATCAAACATCATACACAAGTGAAAGGCGGAGAATCAGTTGAAAGCCTATTTCAATTGCGCATCATCACCTGATTTATCGCCGATAGAGAACTGCTGACAGCCTACAAAGCAGGAACTCTATAAACACATCCACTGAGATGTTCAAATCATCAAGGACCTCATACAGAAAGCATGGGATCAGAAGGTGCATCAGGACTTTATTAATAGTCGAACTAGGAGCGTTCCACTACGTCTAAAGCAAGTAATTGAGACAGAAGAGCCTTCCTCGTACCATACGCCAATCCCTCTCTCATCACGAAACGTCCCAGCTTCGTATTTGCACGGCGACAAGGCTATCATGAGGCCGCAGATACGTCGCCTGCCGTTCGGGACTCTTCATCGCCAGAATCATATCTTCATCCTTTCTAACCGGCGCAAACCTGACCTCCGCCAACGACCTGCCATTGCTGTCCGGAACTTCCACGCGACTTATTCAATGGCGTCTACATCTACATCCACATCCACATCCACATCCACATCCACACCCACATTCACATCCACCAAGTCCGCCAATTCTCGGCCATTTGAGTACCACCATATTGAGGGAGTTGAGCTCATAGAAGCATATCATCAACCTGGGGGATATCGCCTAATCAATATTGGCGATGAACTCCACGAAAATCGGTACCGTGTGCTTCACAAGCTCGGCCACGGATCGTATGCGACCTCGTGGCTAGCTCGTGATACGTTTTCTAGGATGTTGGTCGCCGTTAAAGCCGGTAGAGCAGAGTCAAGCCCCCGCGAAGTCGAAGTCCTCTCTGCCCTTACTGCTCAAAAACACAATCCTACGCCAATCGAACTTCTCGGCAGAGCTATAATACCATTAGTTCTCGATAGTTTTACTATACTTGGTTCGAGTGGCTCACACCCCTGCTATGTGACGACGTTAGGAACAGAAGACCTATTGTCTATAACAGACAACACACGTACTGGCATGCATAACCTTGACGTATCCCGTGCTTTAGCCGCACAGCTTGTACTAGCCGTGGCGTATACCCATAGCCAAGGCTTTGTTCACGGAGGTAAGTTTGAATCTATACGACTAGCAAGTCTAAAGCGAAATCTCCCTAACCTAACATTTTGCAGATCTTCACCTTGGCAATGTGCTTCTGCAACTCCCGTCTAGTATCAGCCAGCTTTCAGACGAGCAGCTATACGAGAAATATGGGCAGCCGGACCTAGAACCAGTAACTCGATTTGATGGCAAAGAACTTGGTCCAGGCATTCAATCCCACGGTATCTTTCCTATACGGCTTATAACAAAGGAGGAAGTGAAACTCTCAGATGCGAAGCTTATGCTTATAGACTTTGGGGAATCGTTTGCGCCATCCCAGGAAACCAAGTATATATTGAACACGCCACTGAACGAACGCCCACCCGAAGGTCGTTTTGAGCGGAAGAAAAAGCCATTCTCTTTCCCCTCAGATATCTGGTCCTTAGCATGTGCTATTTGGTCGCTACTATGCCAACGCCCATTGTTTCAAACCTTTTTCCCGATCGACGATGAAATCACATGTGAGCAAGTCGATGCGCTAGGCATTTTACCACCGGAATGGTGGCAGCGATGGAAGGCACGGGGCAAATATTTCAATAACGACGGTACGCCTTTAGAGCAGCGAAAAGAGGACGCTTGGTCTCTTGATAAATGCTTCGAGCGCAGTACGCAAGAACCGAGACGGGAACGGGGAATGGTGCCGTTTGAGCAGGATGAGAAAGAGGCGCTTCTTGTTATGCTTAGGGCTATGCTTGCTTATAAGCCGGAGGACCGCATCACGGTAGTTGGGGTTCTGCAGTCGGAATGGATGACGAAATGGGCGATGCCGGAGTACGAGAAGGTTCGTCAGATGGATGATTCGTGAGCCCTCACGCACTGCCTTCACCTCACACTCCCCTCAACAATGCTGTATTGGATAGACCGTTCCGCGAGTCCATTTTGGCTAGAAGTGTACGGCTCGGTGGTCTGGACTGCTACTCCGGAGTTTTCCCATTCATGGAGGGTTTCCAGGATCTCAGGCGCGTTATCGGTTCTCGAAGCTTTCAACTTGTGCCCGGTCTCGAGTTCAGCCTGAACCTTCCATTTGTTAAGCCTTGGAAGAATCTCTTTGCGGTCCTTGAAAAGGAGAGTCCAAGATTTCCTAGACCAGTTGTCGACGATCCCTCCGTCGGTTGGGGTCACTGTAGGTCGCATTTTCATCTATGAGTTCTCGGCTAACAGACAAAGTTGGCACATTGGCTATCGTCGCCGTCTTTAGTCTTCGGTGCAAAAGACAAAATCCTGCCAGTCAAACAGAAGCATGGTGCATTGCAAAGATCCGACGCCTCATTGGACCTATAGGTCCAACTTTCAACCCCGATTATGATGATGAATTCGTGGTCGCCGAACATTTGGAATCAAGTATCTTTGTACACCCTGATACCAAGCTGGAAACACAATTTATCAAAGTTGGAACGTTGCTCCAAGAACTTGAGCAACTGCCAGGGCCTAAGGTATCCAAGGAGTTGATAGAATTCATCGAATACCTGCTCGTAGTAGATCACGAGAAACGACCAACCGCCCTAGAGGCACTAGGGCATCCATACTTGCAATCTTTGCAATGAGAATATGCCTGAAATTCTTCTCCGTGGTGGCGCCAGAGCACCGTTGACACACATCTCAGAAAGCTTCCATGTAGCTTAGTAAGTTTAAGCGGACATATGTAATATATTGGTGAACGAGTGTAATGCCCAGGCAGAGTCTTATGTCCCTTGGTTGTTGACCCATCAAAGGCTACAAAGTGATAAAGCAAGTACCTAAGCCAACAAGCCATAACGTAGTCCACAAGGGCATTGACCACTTTCCCCCGACGCGACACTTCCTATCTTTAACACTTGTTTTCTCCAACATACAGTATGCAACCGACCTTTAAAGAGTCTGATATGGTTCTAGCCCTCCAAGCCTTCAGAAAAGACCCAAAACTCGGCATACGGCTTGATGTCTTTGGGGTTTCTGGCCGTCCTGCGTCGCTCGTCGTGCCGCTTCCTTTGCTCTCTTCGCGAGTCTAGGGCTGCCTTGTGCCGGCATCCAAACCATGGAGACCGAATTTCCCCCTTTTCTCAATCTTTGAATCACCTCATAGATGTCTTCAATGCTTGCCTGTCCGGACTGATGCCTGGCAGGAATAGAATTGTATTATATCTAGTTGAATAGCTAGAATACAAGGGGGCGACAAACTCCCCAACCGCAGTTCCCCTAGGCGCGATGGTCTTTTGCCCTTAAGAGCTCACATGCCCTCCAGATTTTTGCTCCCTCCGGCTCACCTCTTACTCCCTAGTTCGTAGGCTCCGTCCCGGACCACAGACAGAACCTCCTGCCCTCTACCCTGTTTGCTCCTTAAGCCTACCTCAACCACCATGCCAACTGCCCTATAGGTTCTGCCAGTAGACCGACACACGCGTTCGTCCTCTCGGGCCATATAGACGGTCTCATAAGGGCCTTGGAGCCTACTCACCGGCAGATCATTCCCTTCCTGTGGCCGCCATTATATGCCTCGCCCCGCGGTAGTGAACCGTTTCGCGATGCCTTGCCGGGTCTCCCCTCACAACAAGGCCGACTATGTCTGGCAGGAGTTATGGTCGCAAACTCTAGCCAGGCAGCGTACGACCGCCCACTCCCACTAACCAAAGTGTAGAATCCATTTCCCCTTCACTCTGCCATGTGTCCGTCCGTACCTTCCCGCCATGTGTCCGTCCGATACCTTCTGCCGTGTGTCCGTCCGGTCCTCCTTCGACTGCCACTCGACTCCCAACTTTCGAGCGTAGTTGAGTTAGCCAGTTCGCAAGCTCATACGGCCTCGAAGGCCAGGCTACTTTATCGGTTTCCTCCATGCCGTAACCCACGAAGAACCCCGTATGCTGGGACCCAACCACCTTTCCATCCGAACAGTCGTGCGAAGTCGAAGAAGAATCGTCCCCTTAACAAGTTTTCCGCCACGTCCCCTTAACAAGTTTCGTTCTGGGTGCTTTGCCGGTTCTTATAAGGCTCTGCTGAAATTTTTTCACACACCCCAGAGGTGTCCTGTACCAACATATAGGCTGTCGACGACGATTCCCCGGTGTGACAGGGTAGATTCCAACATTCCGCCCCGCGGGCTCGTTCTCAGGTGAGTATGAGTTGATTCGGATGGTTTTCATACCCATTTTGGTGATAGTCCTCTGTTCTGATGAGGCCACGTCGCCGGCCTAGTCCCCGTACGGTGGCAAGCCGCACGACAACGACGGCGACGCTTCACCAGCTCCACCGTTAGCATATTTAGGTGATCAGGAGAGTCTGCCATGACTATTCTCCCTGGAGACTTTGTTTTACCTCAGGTATCTTCCTCTCTGAGGGTATGTCCGCTGGTGGAGTGCTAACCACAGCGGAGGCGCAGGCTGCGGGCAGCGGATCGCATTCTGTCAACTCAATGCGGTGGCTTCTTGAGAAGGCTAAGGCGGCTGGCCTCACTGAAGTAGACCTGATGCAGGACACTGTGTCCTTCTTGGTTGTGGCGTCTCACAGACAAACTGTAGCCTACCTCCATTGGCTCGATCCCAAGGAGAAACATTTCTATATGTCTTACCTCCGATCATACTCAACTTTTGAGGCAGACGGCATTCAAGGGTGCAACAACACTATTAAAAACATGATTGACAACGCCCAGGGAGCTCGAAAAAACCAGATTGGGAAAGCCCTTGTCACTCTAGAACCCATTACAGGGTCTTGGAATCCCCAATCTGCCACCACCAACCCGCCAACACCCAACACCTCCTTCTCTGGAGACCCGAGACCCCGTAAGCGGGGGCGAGACTCACAAGTGTAGTGATGGAGTTTGCAGCAGAAGGCTGACGTCCTTCTGCTATAGATGACTTAGATTCCTTGTTCCAATTGACATATATTCAGCAGTGCCGTTTGTGCTAGAGATGGGCAGCAGTCTTGCATTGGCTTCTAGTCATCACGTAAAGTGTACATATACCTAGTTATCACAGCAATCTACCACTGGAATCGCAGTTGGTAGACACTCAAGTTTAGCACTAGAAAAACTGATGGACTAAGGGCACTGTGTTCGATTCCTTACCGCCACTACAGCTGTTTTCAGAAGTTGGGTGTCAACATGCATTTCACAACTTTTTTGCAACTTTTTCTCGCGAAACATGATGTTAAAACCACAACTAAACCTTTATTTCTGTTATTCACTGTTAAACTGAATAAAGAGAATTTATATATATATATATATCTATCATGTGTCAAATTTTTATAAGTTTTACCTATGGTGTTATATTTATCGACTGGTTATATAAGTTATCCTCTCCCCCCTCGTCGTTCGCGAATATCCCTTCCTCGTCGTTCGCAAATATCTTGACTCTTATTAGATTAGCGAATAAAACGCGGAAGTTGCCGGCTTTTCCGCAACTGTCGACGACATAACGAGCACGGTAGTAGTCGTTGGATTTTAGACTGGTCAGTTTGAATTCCTGATCCGAGTATTGATGGGCAAAAGCATAGTAAAGGTACTCGGGTCGTGTGTCCATACTATGCAATTCCGCAAGTGTGTGGCAAAACCGCACTATTTGAGCATCAAGCCCTGCAGCAGACTGAGGGAAGGCGGATGAGGTATTGACAAGGTTGTAGGTAAGGATCCACCGGTAGCCGTATTGCACAGGTTCAATCTTTCCTCGAGAGTAAGCTACTGCAACTGGAATTCTGGAGCTTACTTACCTCATCGACGACATCTCAACGCGGTAGCAGTAAGGGCGTCGAGCAGAGGGGAGCCGAGCTGTGCGGCAGCTGGCGACGACGAGGCAGGGGCAGGGGCAGACGCGGAGGCAGCGGACTTTTCGGACGCTACACCTCAGTTAGAGGTTGAACCGAAATCGGAACGAAAACCTACCGAGCTGACGGTTTCTTGCACGCCTCTCACGTTTCGACAGACCCGTAGCTTCGTGGGCTCTGCCGGGCTGAACCTTGCGCCGATTTGGGTCATCACCCCACCGGCACCGGAGGCAGAAGCAGCGCCAGGGGCACGGGACGGGGCGGCGGCATAACCTGGGCGGAAGACCTACCAAACGTTAACGACTCGAAAAGGGATCGTGAGGTGAACTTACATTTTGACGAGTTGAATACGAAAGATAAGGTAAACTAAGTGCGCACGAACGATATATGAGTCGAGATCGTTGCGTGGGCGAAAACTGAAGAAGAAAGAAAAGAGAAAAGAAAGTGGGCGAGAGGTGGGAGATATAGGTGGAGGCCTGAAACAGTGAATATCACGACTCACCGCTAACACATGTCAATGACCCACATCACTAGCCCGTTTCCGACAACAATAGTAACGCGGAGCGGGGTCGACTCAAAAGGAACGCGATAAGGAAGGAACACAATAAGGATTCTGCACCCACATCAGTGGACTGTTGTGACTGTGAAGTAGGGGAGGATGTGATATTGTTGCTCAGTCATCCTTTACTAATCACCCCTATTCATAGCTTAGTCATCATTTCCTATATATAAGGTACCTACCTACTTGTACATAGCGTAGACGAATAAAGCAACTTTCTACGGACCGATTCACACCCCCCTCAAATTCTTATACATTCAATTCTCCATGTCAGTCCGCACATAAGTGGTGAGACTTGTCTTATTACTGAGCATATAATCTCCATCCAAGACTCCTGTTGACATTTGTTGTGAGTAACTTCTAAGATTTTCCCTTCATTGGACCCACCCCTAACATGTATGTACGATACATTCAGATTGCTTATTCTCTACACAATGTGCTGGCAACGTTGCTACCACTACCAGCAGTGTGGCCATCTTCACGCCTATGATTACGCCAAATGCCCAGAAGCTTTTGCACGCCCTTATGAAAAAACTTGTGTGCCTGCGAGTGGGTATCTCCGAGATCTTCCACGAGACATCGATGCGCAAGATCAAGATCGGCCTGGGTTGTGCCCATCTTGCAAACACCAGACTCCTCCAAGCTCTCAAGGTTCTCAGTAATCGCGTCTGAATACACAATTACAGTAGGTGTGACTGAGAATTAGTGTAGCATGCGAGGATTTGCAGCTGACTATTTTACAATAGAGAGTACCAAGGCAAACAGCTGGTCCTACCTAGTGAAGGTTGAAGGGTAGTGATCATGAAAACACAAGACTTCTTGTATCAGAGCCCTCAATACCGATATGCTGTAATCATTACAAACTTAAGAGCGACCTCATTCGAATCAGTTGCTATATCCATGATTCTACATTTGTCCACCATCGTGGAAGTGATTGCTCCTTTTTTTGACGTGAAATTCAAGGCTTAAGGACGAACTCCCTGGAATCCAAGCCCCCCCCTTTCTAGCGTTTGTCACGCTTGAGACCTTGAGCTTCTCTGTATGGCTTCCTCCACAAACTGAGCTCCGGCTCTTCAAGGACCCCCCGTGGGCCCTTCCTGTATTTGATTTCCGCGGTCGTTGGACATCTTTGCGATCCACCTCGTCTTTCTTCCTCCATGAGCGAAAGAAGCCTCGCTGGATTCCAGTCTTTGCAGGCGTCTCGTCCGCGTAAACTACCTTACGGAAGCCGCATCCAATGTTGTCTCCTTCCATGTCTTGACTAGGACTGTGGGATAAGGCCCAATTGTCCCTGTTTTGCTCGGCCCTCAATCAAAACTTTCACCCATGCTTCCGGCGAGCATATCCAGATCATCATCTTCCTTTACCTTCCTTTATGTGCTCTCCTTCTGCTCCTCTGTGATCAGCTCTCTTCTTCCCCGCCCAAGCTCGTTTTGGTACTTCTTTGTCCTATACAGGAAGCTCAGAGTCTCGGCAGCGCTACCTAGCGGGTGCAAGAAGGCTGTAAAGCGAGAACTAATCGATATCGGTGGACTGTGGGAGCAATTTAGGACATGCCACATGCGAGGACTCCGCCGGTAATGGATGCGCAAGAGATAATTCTTTGCGCCTGGATGTTTACACCGCACCGGGCCTTTTCATTACAAGAAAGTAGCTTTGTGTGGATTCTGGAGGACTCTAGGATAGTTTTGTGATCGTGATGTTCCTGGTGTAGCTAACACGAGGGCCTTGTTTTGGGTAATATTTGGCTTCGCTTCGGGTGTGATTATATTGCTTAGTCACTTCTTACTAATCCCTCCGATCGTTTCTTAGTCATACCTACTTTCCTATATATACCAGCAACTTTTCTACGGACCGGGTTTCGCCCTCTCTTCCTTTCGCAATTCACCACAGAACTCTGTTCTACAATCGTGAGCCGATATTCCTATTAAACTACTCTCTGGAGAGCTTTCAACGCTCTGAGCTTTATCATGCCAACCTCTACAAGCCTCGAACATCAGCCAAAACGTGTAATTCTGAGACTCCGAGTGAACGATTTCGGAGGTCGTGACTCCTCCGAGTACAACGAAGCCATCGAGGCGTATATCGCATTTGCAGGACACTACGTCAATGAGTTGGAAGAAGACAAACACTACGCTCACATCGAACCCTATCAAGCCCCCGAGCTACAGCAGCGTTCATTCCACATTATCCTCGACATTGAGAAAGATTTGCTCGACAGCCCGAACGTTCAGAAGCTGCCGCATGAGATCTACCGTGTCCGCCGTGATAAGCAGGGCAAACTGTAAGGGCTAAGCATTCCATCCTGTAACAGTTTGGCTTACTCTCTAAATAGCGAAGTAAAGCGAATCCAGAACCCCCTTGAAGAGAAGAACTTACTTACTCGGGTGCGCGAGTTCACTGATAATATGTACCCTTGGGCGAAGTGTTGATTGGTTGAGTGGTGAATGATGAACTTTTGAAACAAAGTACAGAATAGCTGTATATTTGGGATTCACACCACTTTGCATTTATCAAAAGAACTATAGTATCATTCAAGTACTACATCAAGCTAAACTAAATCTTGTTGCTCCTACATTATTATGATTTGAAGACGTGTGAACTTGGATCTTTTCTCTTCTAACATACATAAAGGAACCTGAATGCTCTAAGGCTAAACATTATCAAAACTTAGACTGAGAGTCCATCCTGATAGTCTTCGTCCTCGTCTTTGTCTTCCTGATCTTCATCATCTGTGTCTTTCTCCTCATCATTCTCATACCCGTCGCTTTCATATTCATCCTCTTCATCAATTACCACGAAAGATCTATCGTCAAGACTCTTAGAGCCATTCCTGGTCCCATTGTCGCTGTTGTCATCCTTGCTGTCAGTGTCAGGGCACTTCATATACTCCATCCCCGGTGTATCTTCTTCCTCCCTTTTGCCTTGTTTAATAGGTCTATCTTCTCTGTATCCATCTTGTCTCAAAACTTCCTCGATGTGAGCCTGAATGAGCTTTTTGAATGCGTTTCGATAAATAGTGGGTTTCTCGTTTCCCACCACATCCAGTGCTACTTCTGACCAGTCAACTTGGTTGAGGATTGATCTCAACGCTCACGTCAGCTTCATTGGAGAAATGTTGCTGGGAGGATGTTCAGAATCGAGTGAAGGAAAGCTGACTAGGGAATTGTTTGTGGTCTTGCGTTTCTTTGTCTCTTCGTTCTTTGGAGCATCATCTTGCCCAATGAATGAAGCGGAACGTTTCCACCGATTTGTCGGCATGGGGTAGGGTGTGCCTGGACGGTTTGCTTCAGGACGTTTATAGGTGGAATTGAGGTATGAAGGTTGCAAATGCAAGTTAGTAAGTCTTCTCTTAGGGCCCATAATGTTCAATTGATTCATGTTTGTTTGAAGGCTCTGGTCGAGGTGATTGATATAGGGTATGACAATAATCAAATGCACTGCTTTCTATTGTTACTGAGCTTGACTGCTTTTAAAGAATTCCTTTGACTTGTTCAGTTCTGGCTCTCCCACTCGTTCTAGCTCCAATTCTGGCTCATTATACCAACTAATCCGGGCCTAAGCCTACAGCTAGCTAAATTTATCCTCAGCCAGAAATTGCTGCAATGTGCACACCCTCCAAGTGTGCACACCCTTCAAGCGTGCACACCCTCCAAGCATGCATACCCTTCAAGCGTGCACACCTTCTAAGTGCACCCACCTTCTAGTTGTGCATACCCTTCAAGTGTGCACACCCTTCAAGTGTGCATACCTTCTAAGTGCACCCACCTTCTAGTTGTGCATACCCTTCAAGCGTGCACACCCTCCAAGTGTGCATACCTTCTAAGTGCACCCACCTTCTAGTTGTGCATACCCTTCAAGCGTGCACACCCTCCGAGTGTGCATACCTTCTAAGTGCACCCACCTTCTAGTTGTGCATACCTTCTAAGTGCACCCACCTTCTAGTTGTGCACACCCTTCAAGCGTGCACATCCTTCAAGTCATGCACCCTCAAGCGTGTATACCCTCAAGCATGTCAACCATGGGACCTTACCATCAAGGGCCAGTGCTCATCAATTATGATCCATTTCATCAGTCTCACATGAAGTCCTCAACTGCAATTGTTCATTGTCAACTGCAATACACATTGAACTAGCTAGACCATAATAAGTAAGTCAGACAAGAAGATCAACAGACAAATTCTTTCTCTTTATTCATTGCTTCAAAGTTTCTTCAGTACTACAGCTCTGCAAACTCCTCACAAATGCCTAGTTGAACCACATTTGAACACATTGAAACCGTTTCATATCAATGCATTGGCCCACCACTGAAATAGATTCAGCTTTCTTCACAAGCTCATCTGCACTGCAGACAACTTACATGGTGAATTGTCAGGCTGATACAAGTGAAGAAAGTATTCACATGCCTCTCCATGTTCAGGTTTCAGTGCCACCTTGTCTGAATTCACAGAAGGTCTGCTGAAGTCCAGCTGTTCTCTGTCAATCAAAGGGTGTTTGTCAAGAGAGAAGCTGAGGCAAGGGAACAGGAATGACCGGTTCAAGCCGTATTCATCTGTCAGGTCACCAATAGAGAATGAAGCTCCTTTGCCTAGACCAAGTAGTTGGCTTGACTTGTACAACAATCCACACAACTAGGATTTATTGGGAAACATACATCCAGGGCTTGTCCATGCACTGAAGCTGAGCTGGCCTCCCGGTGCCAATAGTTGAACAGAGGATGAGGCGGCAGTAATGGACGAAGTGGTTGTAATAGAGGACGAGGCAGCTGTAATAGAGGTCAAAGTGATCATAAGAGAGAATGGGGGCACAATGATAGAGAATGAGGTGAACAAAGCAGCATCACTCAATATGATAGAGGATGAGGTGGACGAAGCGGCATCACTTGATATGATAAAGGATGAGACAGACGAAGTGTCTTCACTTGAACTGGCAAGAGCAAGGTACACAACAAGAATGATGCCAACACAAGGGACATTACAGCGATGCATGATCAACCTGTGGGATTCAAAGATGACAAGAAAATGTTATGTACAGTGGACCAGCGCAGTTCATATCAAACCAGGCCTCAGAACTGAATTGCAGAGCAGGAAATGAGGTTGGGTCTGAAAAAGATCCAGAAATGACTGTGCCTCAGCAAAAGGTGAAAGGGATGTCAGAACTGGACATATTACATCCACACCCAGTCACTACACCCAGCGGCATTCTTACTTGGCACCATTTCCCTGCACCCACAGCAGCATCCACAATCGAAGGCATATGAGTATATCTTAAAAGCAGCGTCTTTCTCTTACTTCATGATTTGTTGTATTATTATGGCCATTAGATATTGAAAATCAATTGACACTTTGTCTACCCAGCTCACATACTGGTTACTGTACCCACAAAAGTCTATAACAATGTCTAAAATATGGACTCATTCACTCTTTGACTGCTTCAGTTTCATGAACATATGTGAGTTGTATGAAATGTATTGCAAAGAATGAACACTTATCAATAATTTCAGGTTGCTTGTCCTTTTGATGTCCATGCATCCTTTATGACAAAACTCAGGAGCGCAGAACAGAGAATAAGAATACCTTTGTTTGTGTTAAAAGTGTATAGTTCTCTTTCCCAGATCCACACCTGTTTGGGCCATATCTTCCCTAATTCTCTTTCTAGGGTTCTTGTTGTTGTCTTCTCTCTGGCTGCAGTTTTCAACCTTTTCTGCAATGTTTCACCCGCAGCAGCATGCACCGCGACTACAGTATCAAGGGTAACGCATGCAGTGACTGCCTTACCTCATGGTGCTGTCCTTGCTGTGTATTGGTGCAGGAGGATAAGGAGGTGAAGAAAAGGGAGCGCTTATTGTGTAACACACAGGGGTATACCAGTCAGCCGGAAATGAAATATGTGCAGCCTCAATAGCATGTGTAGAATATCAGTGGTGGTAATCTTAGACTTATGAATTGGGCGCTGCTGGGTGACCCTGTACTTTCAAGGAAAGTTGACCGACCTTGGCTTATTTTAGGGAGATACCCTTGGATTTTAATAATAAAGCGTTAAGATATACAAATTACAAGTAAATGGCTTTCTTGCTTCACAAGGACAGTAACTGGCCCCATAGTAAATGGCCACCTCACAGTAAATGGCCACCTCACAGATGGCCACCTCACAGTAAACTGACAGTTGCTTTAAACCTTTGAAATGATGTCATTGTGTTCTTATGTAATGAATTAGTCAGCAACACTGTGTCTTTAAAGAATTTACTGAGAACTGATTACTCACTGGTACACAGGCAGAAGCCTAGGGTCTGCTAAGAGAAAGAAGCCAATTAATTGATTAATTAATTAATTGATTGATTCATAGGTGACTGAGGCTGCCTAGACTGCCATACACCACATAACTACAAGCAACTAATGCATACTAATCTCATTCTCATTATTATCTCACTGTCACTGTCACTGTCATTTCATGATTTAGCTAACTAATACAAATTCTAACTTTGCTCTCTATAATCTTTTACATTTCTCTTGATTTTAATGTTTATTAATCTTCTTTTCTTATGATTTAATGCTAATGTCTTTCTTTCACTGTCATCAATAAAGAATAAACATTTCTATAAACAATTAATTGTCTTTTCTGCAGTCTGAAGTATGTAATTGTTAAATTTTCTATTTTAAGCTGCATTTAAGAATGTCAGATCTTTTAATGTCTCTTTTACAGTCTGAAATTGTCTCAGAAGATTGCTTTATAACATAAATATAATGATCATTTTGATTAATGCTGAGTCTCATAAAATCTTCTTTATATTGTTAATTTATCTCAGTAATTTCTTTCTTAGATCTTGAGTTCATAGACATTTCATCAGCACATAATGAACAGTCTGAATGCTCAGATTGTATAAACATTATGAAAAGTTCATTCAATCTATAATATAAAGATACCAAGTAATGTCAATCTTCTCTGTGCATAGCTGAGTAATTAGAAAGCTTATGAGTCAGTAAAGTTTTGTATATTTATTTAATACTTTTCTATTTAACTATTGCTTCATACTGAATGTAATCTGTTCTGCTGTTTCATTCTTTTAGTCATTAACTCATTCTTCTGCTATTTGCTGATGAAGTCTTGTCTTATAGATAGTAATTAAATGTCAGATCTCTGTAATTTATTCTTTTTCAGTGTATAAATCTCTGATCTAAGCTGCTGTCTTGATCACTCTATTTATTTCTTCATTTTCTGATATCTTTATGTGCATCAGTATTCATCAAATCTATATTTAAATCTTTTAACTTCACAGATCATCTACTTTCTTCATTATGCACTGCAGTAAGTATTGATCTGACTGTATATCTGATTTGATGATTAATTAAATTGCTGCTTAATTATCTATGTATATGTTCACTGTTTAAAGCTCTGATTTCATTATTTTCATCATATTTACTATACTTATCATTATAATCAGATTCTGTAGCTTCACTACATACACTATGAATGTCTTATCTGTACTTATATACATTATGTATCTCAGATCTCTTTTCAATATCACTGCTACTGCATCTATCTGACTCTCAATGTCACTACTGTTCATATAAATATTCAATATCTTTCAGTCTCAACAGAGTTTGTTGATATTGTGTCTGCAGACAACTTCATTTACATTGTTATTTATGTAAATAGTTAAGCTGTTTCATCATAATAATACAATGTAGAGTGCTCTGAATTTCAAGTTGACTTCTGATGAAAGTTGTATCTGTATTTTATAGTGAAGCTACAGACATTTTAATGAGCTCTTTTAGCAAAGCTTTTTTATAAAGTCAGATCTGATTTTCTTCATTAAAATGTAAATTGATGCAGTGATAATGTGAAGCATAAACTTTCTCAGTGTCTTCTTTAGCTGCTGTTTCATTAAAAAAAGAAAGAGTTTTATGTTCAGTGCTAAGTTTACTGTTATGTGAAAGACTTTCATTATGATAACTTCTGCTTATTATTGTATAGCTGTCAGTTTCTGAAAAATTCATTTCTGTTATATAATTGTTCTGTGTCTGCTGTCTAAACTGTATCAGACTGAGCAGCAGTACAGAATCTGTGACAGCATCACTGTTATATAGAATCTTTATAAATTCTTAAATCTAAAATTTCATATAAAGTCTATCAATGTCACTAGATCTCTGAAGCTTGTTATGACTTAAGTCTGAATGTATTATATATGTACATCTCATTTTAAATGTAAGTTCAAGATGACTCTTAACACTCTGCACATCAGTAATGTCTGTATTGTGTATATATCTAGAATCAGCTTCACTGTTGTATTATGTCTTATAAGACAGTTTGTAAAGTGAATAAGCTCATACTTAATTAAAATAAAGACAGAGACATATCTTTAAGCTTATTGCTCTGCATAGCTGTACACTATATGCAAAGTGATGCAGTTCTTCTCTGCTAACTTTTCTATCATTATAATGTTTACATCATCAATTCAATTTACTGCTGTGACTCAAAGCTGTGAATCATTGACTAGGTTCAGCATGTCAGCATTGTAGAATAGATATAGAATGAATGATAATAATAAATTCTAAAATATGTTTATATGAATGATAAAGCTCTCTAACTCATATTCTGACAGCTTTATTATTGATGTTCTTTTTCTCAGAAAGTCTTTTATTCAGTTTACTATCTTTAATGATAGACAGCATTTTTGAAGATTGTGAAGTAATCTTTTGTGAAAGACATTGTTAAAGACTTCTGATACATTCAGCATTAATAGTAATGTAATTAATATGCTTAATTTTTATGCTCTGTGAATCTGCTTCAGCAATATGTAAATTGTCTACTCTGTGAACACAATCTTTCAGCTTCTCAGCAGTATTTTAAATAACAATTAATAGATCTCTGTTATGTAACTTATTCTGTATGTCATTATGAACTTCAAAGTCTTATTTATAATGTTTAGAAATGTTACTGATCAGTATATCTTAAACTGCTGATAATCTTCTTTATTGAGCTTCTGCAGCATCACTGTAATGAAGTGTTTAAAGACTCTTAAATGTCTTTTACTGTTCAGATATAAGTTGTACAGTGAGAGCAGCAGTGAAAATAGTTACAGTAATATTTAGTATAGAACTCAGTTTAATATGCTATTTAATTTTAATGTCTTATTGTTTAATGTCTGCATTATAATTTCTATTAATTTAATCTCTATAATTAAAGACATAAATATCAGCTCAAAATACTTATATTCTGCAATGTTGTTGAGATCTGTCTCTGAAGAAGTTAAAAAAAAAATTGTTTAAAGTAGCTCTGTCTTGTTCTGCAGTTCTGTAAGTTTCAGTTTTTTCATTTATTTCAGAGTAAAAGTAAAAGTCTAATTCACAGCTTTATGATTTTTAACTTACTTTATTAATTTTTATAATTTCTGAGAATTCTTTAAAACTGTCTCTATTCATTCTCTGTAATTCATTCTCATTAATTTTGTCAGCTTCTTCTCTTTTTCATTGTGAACTCAACAGTACATCTTTCAAATATGTATACTTTACTCTCTTTATCAATAATAATAAGCTCTGTTTACTTCTCTTATCATCTCTTTTGCTTTTGAACTAAACTCTGACTTTAATCATTTGCTAAGAGTTAACATCAATACTGTTGTCTTCATTGTAATCTGAATTGTCTCTGTAATGACAGTTATGTATTGCTTTATGTTAAATTCATTGTAGTTATAAAGTGACATTGACAGCTATTCTGTCAGAATCTGTTATAAAAGCTTTATATCTGCTTTATCTCACTGTCAATAAGATTGTGATGTGATCTCTGCTGCAGACAGTAGAAGATGAATGACAATAAAATAGTGATTAAAGTCATGATGTTGTTATTGTATTTCACAGTTAATTAATCATTAAGTAATGTCTAAGCTGTTTAGCATCAGATCTATGATGCTGTACATTTGCTGAGATCTTTATGTGATTAAGTTCTATAATAAGAGCAGAGAGAGCTGTCATTTATTCATTATTTATATTAATTACTTTATTTATAAATTCTTCTTCACTCTCAGACTTCTTCATGTTAAATAATGCAGATTAAAGTCTCTCACTATAATGTATTATTAGTGATCATTCTTCAGTAAATCATTTAGTTACTTTAAAGTTGCTGTGATGTTTTCTCTGACTGCTTCTCTGTACACATTGTGAATGCATAAATGCTTAAACTGATTATATTCAGTGTATTAAATCTTTAAAGTCATAAGATCTCTGCTGTGTGTCTGAACTGTTCAGTCTATGCAGTTCAGTTATGAATTAATGTAGAAGCAGACTTGAGTTGATTCTTCTTCTATGAATTCTGAATAAATTAAATAAAATTGATTTTTGCAGAGATGATAAATACTGTTGTTGTGTTTATTGTGTCATGACTTTTAAATGATCAGCATATTGTAGTTTTATATAATGAGATTCTGAAGCAGAGATGTCATAATCTTGTTTTTTAACTTCATTGTGTTGTACTGTAAGATAATAAAGTTTAAGTGTATCAACATTACTCTGTTGTCATTGTAATCTTCAAAATTAATATTATCTCTATATTCATAATGTTTACTGTAAAGTCATCTTAACTGATGAACAGCAAGCTCACTGAGTTCTACTCAGAGACATTTTTAATTTTTATTGTCTAACTATTCTTTAGATTCATCTGATGCTCAGAGAATTTAATACTTTAATGACTTACTGCTGTCTTTATTGCTGCATCTGTCTTCTGCATTTTCAGAGATTTAATTGTGATTCTTTTAGATCTGTTTTCATTTACTGATCTCAAAGAGATTTAATTTGCATTTATAATCATTGTTTTTGTAAATGATACTGATTGCTTTTCATTTTTGTTGATGAATGTCTTCAGAACTGATGTTGAGATTAATGAGATTCTTGTGAGAATCTTAAATATTGTTAAGTAAGATTTACTGATGATTTCATGATTACTACTCATTGTTGTATGTAATGTAGATGTTATATTCTCATTAATATTGCTGCTGCTGTCATTGTTGTCTCTGTTGCTGCTGTTAATGCTTTTACTGTAACTATTAATGTCAATCTTGCTGACTTCACTGTTGACTGTCTTTAAGAATGTAATTTCTTTAAATTTAATAATTGATGTTTAAGTTAATATCTGTCATTGAGTCTGCTTAATGTTATATGTCATCTATATACATACTGTCTCTTTCTAAAACTCAAAACACTTATTGTTCTATGTCTTGTATGAATCTCTGCAGCTTGCACACTTTCTAATGTTGAATTCTAGATTCTTAAAGAGACAATTCTTAAATCTATGATTCTCTACATATATGCTGCATTTCTGAGTACTTCTGCATTAAGCACTTATGTAATCATACTTATAACACTTAAAGCACTCTTAAATACAATAAGCTCAATCATATAACTCTGTCTTCTTGTACTCAGAGTTTCAAATTAACTCAGTTTGAAGTGTTAAATTGATGTGTTCTGCATTTATAAATTTCATCATCACAGACTCTGTCACTCATTTTAAGCTGCATAGTCATCTTACATAGTTAATTAAGATGTTTTTTTCAGCTTTAATTTTATAATTTTCTGTCTGTATACATGTCATTATAACTTGCTGATCTTTTATTTTGATGCTTTGTATCAATATGCTGTGCATAATGACATCATAAATGATGATGATTATCTTGCTGTCTGCTTTTAAAGATGTAATTCATCTAATATTACTCTGCAGTGACTCTTTTTCAGTCACTGTAAATGCATACACTGTCAGATTATCTAACTTCAGTTGCTTAACAGCTGCAATCTTAATAATAATGATGTTTTAATCTGCAGTGATGCAGATGTGACTGTTAATGCAGTTATGTAGTGTGACTAATGAGAGAATGTGTCAGTGATCAATGAGAACAGTGTTAATGAGTTTGATGACAATTTTATAATTATTAGATATGAAAAGATCTGTGATGATGCTTCTTTCTTTAAATGATGATGAAAAGAACACTGCTATTAAGAATGATGATGTATTTACTGTTATCTGAGCTTAGATATGTATATGTCTATATTTTATGATGATGAAGAATTGCAATGCAGAGTTTCTGCTGATGAGAATTTTTAGAATGTTTTTTGTGACTGTGATGTTGTGTTGTACTGTGTTCATAATTTGTTGTAAAACTTTCAGATCAGTTACAATTTAAGCTATTTCAGATTGATTCAGAACTCTTTTTATGAAGTTCTGAACAGATCTGACAAAGAGTTCAATGTAAATTCATTAAAAAATCTTTTTAGACTTATTTTTCTTGATCTTTGAATTCATAAAGGCCTGAAGTTGAGTTGCTTTATGTTTCAATTGAGTGATGTACTCTGATAAAGAGAAGAGTTGCACACTTATTGCTGATCATGAGAGCTCTGACATTGTGATCTATATTAAGTTATAAAGTGCAATGAGAAGAGTTACTGACTAGATTTTAAGCTTATTTGATGCAGTTCTGGTGAAGTTATTCTGAAAATTTGTTTTGAGCTAGAGAAGGTGTTTTTTCAAGAGAAAGAAGCTGATATTGAATGTTTCAGTGGCACAAAGTCAATAGGTTAGTCAGGGCATATAGTTTTTGAACAGAAAGACTATCTTGTGGTGGTTCAATTGCAACTTCAAGACCTTCATTTATGGAGATAATAAACTTAAAATCTAATATAAATATCTCTGATGCAATCACTTGCACTTTTACTTGTTCTCAAGTTACTTCTATATCTGAATCTGCACCACAACTTTACAGTATGCCTTATGCAGCAAAACAACAACAGTTCCTACAAAGGAGATTCAATCTACTTAAAAAGGCTGATCAGCTTGCAAGGCTATGCAATGCTGACCTTGCACTAATCATATGCAAGAACGGCAGATACTACACTTATCGATCGACTGATAGAGAATCGTGGCCACCATCTATAAAAGAAATTGTATGTTTTGAGTTGTATAATTGAATAAAGCTAAGTTCTTCAGGAAGCAGCATATCCTTTACCTGTCAATTTGCTTCCTAAGGACTTTCGAAGCGAGAAAAGCACACAGGGGCATACGACTACCAGCACTGCATCAAGTTCTTTGTGAGTTGCTGAACAATATCAAGAATGATAAAGGAATGCCTAGAGAGTGTGAAAGAGAGCCAGCTTGACTTTTCTTTTCAGGGGCTTTGCTTTTTGTTAGATAGATAATTAATGGACTTGCCTTGTCCCTGTTACCATCTCATGCCGTGACCACTTTTTAATCTGTGAGATTCTTCTTCTTAGGTCTCTCACATAGGTTATATGAGCTTGTATTTTGTGCACAAGCCGTTCTTGAATCGTCCTCAACCACAGTTGAGTTCAAGGGTTCTTTTTGCAATAGCACTTTACTTCTAGTCTTTACACTACATCGCTTTGACTCTGAATCATTTCGCTGTTGTTGCGAATCTTTTTGGGTTGTTGTCGACCATCCAGTGTTTACCCAACATTCTGTGGTGCCGGAGCCTCCACTACCTCCGTGGAATGTTTCTCTCCTGTCATGGGTGTTGAAGCTGAGCCATTGGCGTTCCTTTGGCTTTCAGTAGTCTCCTGTGATGCATTCCTGTCAGTAAGGTTCTGTAGCATGTTGCCTGTCATCCTTCCAACTGGGCAGATCACCCACATTGATAATGCTCATACAAAGAGCAAGCTTCTTCTGTGGTCCTTTCAGGCAGCCCAGCCCGCAGGCATGTGAGATGAGGTTCAGACATTGAACTGTTGATAATCTGTGATGGTCTGAATGCAGTCCCCGCCGGTGCCTGGCGCTTGCAGGTATGCCATATAGCTA
>JAABVA010001180.1_pt1 | contig 28750 bp, 25 predicted proteins | sample 5560331 | NCBI WGS metagenome assembly JAABVA01 (sample SAMN12812661, study PRJNA571458) | rock metagenome | isolation source: Antarctica rocks | place: Antarctica: Victoria Land, Mt New Zealand sud | collected 2016-01-07 | reverse complement strand
CCAGCACATGGCGCCAGTCGTCGCCGAAGTCGTAGGTGTAGACGAGCCTGTCGCCGGCGGCGTGCACCACCTCCTGCAGCCGGGTTCGTTCCTCGCGCAGGACCCCATCACCCAGGTCCCAGTCTGGCTATGAATTGTTGATCTCGAAGGGCGCTGACGGCCGGTGAGCTGGCGGTGCCTTGCGTGGCGGGCGGAGCCTGCCCTGCGGTTCGCTGTCCGGCGGTAGCTGGGGACAGGGTCATGGCGGGTGGCAGGGGTCGTCTGGCTGGTCATGTGATGCGGCCGAAGCCGGTGAGGTCGGGCCAGTTGTAGGGCTCGATCCGGACGACTGCTCCGGGGTGTGGGTCGTCGACCATGAGGCCGCCGCCGATGACGATGCCGACGTGGGTGGCGGTGCCCAGCTGGCCCGACGGGCCCATGAAGACGAGGTCTCCCGGTCGCGGGTCGGTGACCGGCGCGGCTGTCATTTGCTGCGCTTCGGACGTTCGTGGCAGCGCGATCCCCGCCGCGGCGTAGGCAGCCTGGACCAGCCCGGAACAGTCGTAGAGCGGGCCGGTGCCGCCCCACAGGTAGGGCTGTCCGAGCCTGGCGGACACGAAGGCGATGGCGACCCCGGCGGCTCCGGGGGCAGCGGTCCGGCCGGTTGCAGCCGGCGGTGTGGGTGCGGCGTAGCGGACCATCAGCGTCCGGATGCGGCGGACGTAGCCCTGGGTTTGGGCGTAGGGCGGGATGGCGCCGTAGCCGATGACGGCTGCGCTGCCGGCGTTGTAGCCGGCGAGCATGGTGTCCTGCCGGTCGCCGGGGACACCAGCTAGGTCGGCCGCGAGCGCGCAGTCGTAGTGACCCTGGGTAGCGATGGCGTCGATGGGGTCGGTGGGGAGCGCGGTGCCGTCGTGGTTGGCGTCGACGCCTCGGGCGGCCCACGTGCCGGGCATGAATTGGGACAGGCCGACCGCCCCGGCTGGGCTGACAGCGGCCGGGTTCCAGCCGGACTCCTGCTCGATCTGCGCGGCGATCAGCGGTGGGCTGACGGCGGGGCAGGCGCTACCGGCTGCCTGGACCGCGGCCCGCCACTGGGCCGGGACGCTGCCAGGTGCGAGCGTGCCGCCGGCTCTGCTGGTGGCGGCTGCCGCGGGTGGCGGCTGGGCTGCGACGCCCGCGAGGGCGACAGCAAACGGTGACGTGACCGCGACCGAGACACCGGCCGCAAGGGTCAGCGCGGCGCGCTTCACGCGGCACCTGAGCAGTCGCCGCTCTTCTGACGCGCCTGGCGGCTAGTCGGTGTTGGGAGGCGGCTCGTCCACGCGGCCCGGGCGGCGGGCTCGGACGTAGTCGTCGAGGTCCTCGACAACGAAGAGCAGTCGTTTCCCGACCCGCGCGGCTGTGACGTTGTTGGCCAGCGTCTCGCTGCGCAGGTATCGGGGGCTGATCCGCAGGTAGGTGGCGGCTTCCTCGAGGGTGAGGTAACGCGATTCCGCCATGCCGGTGAGGGTAGCCGCGATCGCCTGGCTCTGCAGTTGGACACCGCATGCCTCCTGTCATGTCGTGAGGCTGCTTGAACATGCTGCTTCCGCTTCCTGCCGGGCCAACGTACGCCCATGCAAGTGCATGCCGCTTGCTGCCGGTGTAACGTCCCACACCGAGGTGGCTGGGCGTGACCCAGGGCGGACAGCAAGGGCCGCCGCACGCCAGCGCTCAGGAGGAGAGCGACATGGCTCAAACAGACGTAGTGCTTGCCGGCAGCGGCAACATCGGCACCGTCATCGGCGGGGTCTCGCCGGGCTGGGGACCGTTCGGGGCGCTCGGCCGAAGCGCGACGACAGTGATCGACCTGACGATGGCCGTGGTCCTGGTCATCTGCTTCGGGGTCGCGATCGTCGGCGCCGCCAAGCAGCGGGTCGGCTCGAGCGGGCGCAACTCGATGCACAGCGAGGAAGGCAAAGGCCTGCTGATCAGCGGCCTGGCCGGTGCATTCATCGTCGGCTCGCTGGCGACCGTATTCACCGTCATCTACGGCATGTCGATCTAGGTCTGCCGTGCTGACACCGACACCGGTTCCTGATCCGGCGGCCTTCGTCCCACTACCGGGCGCCGGCTACATCGAGCTGCTCGCCATCGCCCTGGCCGTCGTCCTCGTCTGGGTAGTCCTCGAGCGCCGCCGCCGCCGGGCCCAGACCCGTGACCGCTGGCGGTGGGAGCTCGCCTACTGGCATCTGCTGGCGACCGCGACCTGCCCGCTGTGCGGCTCCCGGATGGAGCCCGAGCGCACCGCTCCAATACACGAGGCTAGTAGAGGAGACCTGTCGTGATCAGCCTTGAGGATCAGCCGCATACCCGACTACCGGGCGGCGCCCAAGCCCCTGCGGGCCGGTCGTCACGACGGCCGGTGCTCATCGGCGCCGGCCTGGCTGTCCTGCTCGCCGGCTCACTACTCGGGGCCTACAGCGCCGGGGGCGGCAATGCTGCCGGGCAGGCTGTCCGGCCGGCGGGGATCATGCCGCCCATCACGACCCCGCGGGACGTTTCCACTGCCCGGACCGGGGGTCTGCAACTGGTGGCGGGTGTCCCGGTCGGCTACAGCCACACCCAGGCCGGTGCGGTCAGCGCAGCGACGAACTACGCGATCGCCTACGGCGGGCCGGCCATGTTCGTACCGGCGACACGCCGCGCAATCGTCGACGCCACAACCGACCCGGCGGTGTGGGCGACCCAGCAGGCGCAGCAGGGCGCGCTCTACAGCGCGACGGCGGACAAGTTCGGTCTAGACCAGCAGGGCCGGCCCACCGCTCCCGGCGTCGAGTTCGTCGCCCGCGAGCTGCCTGTCGGGGCCCGCCTGGTTGCTTACACCCCGGGCACAGCTGTCGTCGCCGTCTGGGAGGACGGGCTGGTCGGCCTGGCCGGTACCGGAACCACCCGGCCGGTGCAGGAGGGGTGGGGCACGACGACTGTCACGCTGGGTTGGGCGGCTGGGGACTGGAAGTGGACCGCCGGGAGCTTCACACCCGGGCCGACCCCAATCACCGGAGTGCAGACACCTTCTGACCCGCAGACCATCGCGGACGCCGTCGACCAGTTCGCGGGGTTCTCCTATGCCCGGCTCTAGCGCCTGCTCGCTGCTGCCGGGGATGCTCGGCGGGGGCTGCCGGCTGGCCAGCGGCGCCAGCGCCGCGGTGAGCTTCGCCGCCGACCCCCTCGGGGCAATCGCCGCGGCATGCGCGAAGGCCACCGGGTGGATCTGGGGTCAGCTCGCGGCGGCGATCAACGCCACGACACAGGTCGACTTCACCAACCCGGGCTTCCTGAACACCTACGCGCTGGTATTCGCAGTCTCCAGCGTCCTGGTCGTCCTGCTCTGGCTGGCCGCCGCCGCCAAACGGGTCGTGCGCGGCGTCGGCGCCGGGCAGGCGGCCAGCGAAAGCGTCGGCTTCCTCGCGCTGGCGGTCGCAGCGTCCGCGATGGCCCCGGCGGTGCTGGTGCTGCTCATGGGCCTGGTCGACGCGGCGACAGCCGGGCTGGCCGGCAGCCTGGGCCCAGACGCCGCCCGGTTCCTGACCGGAGCCGGCACCGCACTTGCCGCGTCCGGCTCGACCAGCGGCGGCCCGGTCGTGCTGATCGTCGGCGCCGTCATCGGCCTGCTTGTCGGTGTCCTGCTGTGGGTCGAGCTGCTGCTCGCCGCGGCAGCGGTCTACGTCGCCGCCGTGTTCGGCCCGCTGGTATTCGCCGGCCTGGTCGACCGGGCCATGTGGGGCCACGTCCGCAAGTGGGCCGCCCTGGTGGTGTCCCTGGCGCTGGTCAAACCGGTCGTCGTCGTCGTGCTCGGCCTCGCCGCCGGGCTCGCCGGCTCCGGCAACCCCGGCGACACCTTCTCGAGCGTGCTGACAGCGATCGCGCTGCTGCTGCTGTCGGTCGTCGCATCCTTTGCGGTCTACCGGCTGGTGCCACTTGCCGGTGACGAGCTGGGCCAGCTCCACGGCGCCCGCCAAGCGGTGCAGACCTCCGGACCGGCAGCGGCCGTGCCTGGGCCGGCGACCATCGCCAGCCAGGGCATCGCCGCGCACATGCGGACCTTCGCCGCAGGCTCGTCGGGAGGCAAGACCGGCACACCGGCAGCAGCGCCGGCAGCAGCGCCGACCGGGCCCGCACCGCGGACGCAACCCCCGCGGCCCACGCCGCCCAGCCAGCCCGTGCCCCCCAGCCGGCCTACGCCGGCTTCCGCAGCCTCCGAAGGAACCCCATGAGGGCGACCAGCGACATCCCCCGCCGGGCGTTCACGTTCGGCGCCGCGCGGCACACCGGCCTGATCGGCAAGCGCGACACCGGCGAGCTGCTGGTCCTGGGCGCAGGGGGATTGCTCGCCGTCGCCATGCCGCTGTTGCTGCCTTTCCTGGCCCTGAAGGTGCTGGGGCTGATCGCGCCGCTGGCCCTGGCCGTCGCCGTCGTGTTCGCCCCCTACCGGCCGCGGGGCAGCCGGGCGCCGCGGCGAACGTTCTACCGGTGGGCCGAGCCGTCCCGGACCTACCGGCGGACACTTCGCACCGAAGGGGGCCGGTGGCGTTCGTCGGCCCGTGAAGCCGGCGTCAACCTTGACGGCACAGAGCCCGAGATCGGGCTGCCGCCGGGGATCAGCCGGCACTCGTGGCTGACGGCCACGGTGCGGATCGGCGGGCAGGAAGGGGAAGCGGCGGTGTTGCTGCATCAGGACAGGCGCTGCCTGACCGCGGCGCTGGAGGTCGAGCCCTCCGGGCTGGGTCGCCTGGACTACGCCGACCAGGTGGCGCTGCTGGACGTGTTCGGGCGGTCGGTGCTCAACATCCTGGGCAACGGCCCCGGCTACGGTAAGCGGCTGCAGATGCTCGCCAGGCAGCTGCGCTCCGATCCGCAGGCGCACGCCCGCGACGTTGCCACGCGGGGCGATCAGACGGCCGCGGGCTGGCTCCGGGAGTCCTACGACGAGCTGCAGGGCCAGCTGTCGACATCGGCCGAGCAGCACCGCTACTGGGCTGTGCTGAGCCTGGACTACACCCCCGACCTGGTCATGGAGGCTGAGGCGTTCGGCGCCGGTGACCAGGGGCTGGCCCACGTCGTCGGCCGCGAGCTGGAGGCCCTCGCGTTGCGGCTGGTCGACGCGCGGCTGCCGGTCGCCGGCCCGGTCGGGGTGGCGGCCCTCGCCTCGGTGATCCGCAACGCCTACAGCCCGGACCATCCCCTGGACACCCGGGCCGGGATGCGGCGCAACCGGGCGTGGCCGCAGGAGCTCGACGCCCACGCCGAGGATGAGGTCGTCGCCCGGATGGCGCAGGGCGCCGCGTGGCATCACGCCACCGCTGCTGTCGTCGCCTGGCCGCAGACCCCGGTGGGGGTCAACTTCCTGGCCCCGCTCTTGGTGCAGATGCCTGACGTGATCCGCACGGTGTCCGTGGTTTTCACTTTGGAGGCCAACGACCGGGCGCTGCGCCGGCTGCTGGCTGAGACGACCGATGACCAGGCTGAGGGTGCCCGTTCGCGCAAGCTCGGCCGGGTCGAGGACCCGCGGGAGGCCCGCCAGTCGGCGCAGACGACGTCGCGGGGGGATGAGCTGGCAGCCGGCGCCGCCGGCGCGGGCCTGGTCGGCTACCTGACCGTCTCGGCCCGCTCGCCCGCTGAGCTGCGCCGGCTGCGCCGCGATGTGGAGGCCAAAGCCGGCTCGGCGTTTCTGGTCATCGAGTGGTGTGACCGTGAGCAGGCCAGGGCGTTCGCGACCACCCTGCCGCTGGCTGCTGGGAGCGCGGCATGAGCGTGTTCGCCGGCTTGGTCAGTTCCGCAGTTCGGGCACCTGGCGTGCTGCTGCGCGGTCGGCCGGAGACTGTGCGGCGCCCGGCCTACGTCGCCGCCAGCACCGCCCAGGCGGTGTACCTGCCGGCCGCGGCGCCTGGGCTCGGCACCTCGGGGGTGATCATCGGCCGCGAGCTGTACTCCGGGAAGGCGTACATCTACTGCCCCTTCTGCCAGTACGGCGACGCCCTGCCCGGGCCGAACATGCTGGTCCAAGGTGAGACCGGCAACGGCAAGAGCGCGCTGGTCAAGTCCTACGCGTTCCGTCAGGTGCGCTTCGGCCGCCAGGTCGTCGTGTTCTCCACCAAACGCCAGAACGACGAGGCCGAGGAGGACGAGTGGGCCGCCGGCACCCGGGCGGTCGGCGGCGTCATCGTCACCTTCCGGCCCGGCGGCGGCGGATCCAGGATCAACCCGCTGGACCCGGCGATCCCCGCCCACCTGCAGCTCTGGCTGGTCCGCACGATGGTCGAGGCGTCCGCATCGCCGCTGAGCGAAAGGGCGCTCTACGCGCTGCAAGCAGCACGCAAGGCTGCGGTGACAAGCGCCGGCCGCGGCCGCCGAGTGCCAACGCTGCCCGACGTTGCAGCAGCGTTGCTGACGCCTACGGCGGCAGCTGCTGCCTACGCCTTCCCGGACTACCCGCCGCAGGAGGGGGTCCGCCAGCTCGTCGAGGTCGGCCGCGACGTAGCGCTTGCCTTGGGCCGGCTGTGCGACCCGGCCGGTGACCTGGCTGGCATGGTCGATGGCCCGACCCGCATCGTGCTGGCTGGCGGCAGCCGCGGCGGGCTGCCGGCGCTGCTTGCCGCCCCGGCCGTCGACATGGACCTGTCGAGGGTGAACGCGAACAGCGCAGCTCTGCCGGTCGTCATGTCGGTGCTGGGGACCTGGCTGACCCACGCCTGGCTCCGGGCCGATGGCGTCAAGCGGCTGCTGGTCGTCGAGGAGGCGTGGTACCTGCTCGACTCGCCGTCGATGAGCGCACTGTTCGAGCAGCTGCTCAAGTTCGCCCGTGGTCTCGGGTTGTCGATGGTGGCCGTGATTCATCACCTCAGTGACCTGTCGGCATCGGTCGAGAGCGAGGCGCTACTGAAGATGGCCTCGACGCGGGTCATCTATCAGCAGAAGGCCGGTGAGGCGCAGGAGACCGGCCGGCGGCTGGGGCTGCCGGCGTGGGCGGTGGAGACGATTCCGCTGCTGCAGCGCGGCTGCGCCGTCTGGGACGTGGCCGGCGCCGTCTCGGTGGTCCAGCATGTGACGACGGCTGCGGAGCGTCAGGTGGTCTTCAGCGACTCGGCGATGACCTCGTGAGCAGCGGGCCGGCCCGGGTCAGCGCGTCCGGTGCGGCGTCATGGTGGCCGCTGGTCGTCATCGCGTCGGTGACGGCCGCGGCCGGGTTTGTCTGGCTCACCGCCGGCCTGGCGGGGTTGCTGCTGGGCGCCGGCTGGCCCGCTGGCGGCCTGGGACAGTCGGGCCTGGTACTGCGTCACCTGCCGGCGAACATGGCCGACCCGCGCCGTGCTTGGCCGGCAGCAGTGCAGGCCGGGCTGCCGGGTCCGGTTGGCTTCTACGCCGTCGCGAGTGTCCTGCTCGCCTTGGTCGTCGCCGTCACCCTCGCGGTTGCCGTGCGCCAATCCCGTCACCCCCAGCAGCCCGCTGGCCGGGCCCGGTGGGCGACGAAGCGCGACCTGCGGCCCCTGGTCGTCGACGAGGACCCGGCGACCCGGCCGGGTCGGATTGCCCTCGGCCGCGCGGACGCCAGCGGCCAGCAGCTCGCCGCCGAACCGCGGCACAGCGTGGTGGTCCTCGGCCCCACCGGGTCAGGGAAAACCGTCTCGGTGGTGATCCCGACACTCGAGGGATGGACCGGGCCGGCGGTCGTCACGAGCGTCAAGCCCGACGTCCTGGACGCGACCCAAGGCGCCCGCAACGAGATCGGTGCGGTCTACGTCTATGACCCGACGCGCTCCACCGGCCGGCCGTGCTCGACCTGGTCTCCGCTGGCGTCCTGCACGACGTGGACCGGCGCCTCGCAGATGGCGGGCTGGCTGACCGCAGCAGCTGGCGCGAGCAACGGCGGCGACGGTGCACATGAACGGTTCTGGACCCCGCTGGCGCGAAAGCTACTGGCCCCACTGCTGTTCGCAGCCGGCGCTACCGGTCTGGGCATGAGCGACGTGGTCAGGTGGATCGACACCCAGGAAGACAAGGAAGTGACCGGGCTGCTCGAGGAGTTGGGGGTCCTCGAGGCTGCGAACGCTTTCATCGCGAGCCGCAAGAGGCCGGGTGACACCCTCGGCAGCGTCTACGCCACTGCCGAGGCGGTGCTGGACTGCTACACCGACCCCGACGTGGCGGCCTCAGCGGAGAGCTGCGAGATCGACCCGGCAGCCCTACTCGACGGTGACGGCACCTTGTATCTGGTGGCCCCCACGCACGCGCAGGACCGCCTTCGGCCGCTGTTCGAGGCCCTCGTCATGTCCGTGGTCCGCGAGACGCAGAACCGGGCCCAGGTCGGCCGGCCGTGCGACCCCGGCCTGCTGCTGCTGCTCGACGAGGCCGGCAACGTCGCACCCCTTCGGGACCTGCCGTCGATCGCATCCACCGGACGCGGCCAGGGCATCCAAGTCGTCCCGGTCTGGCAGGACCTCGCACAGCTGACCGACCGCTACGGCCGGCTGGCCTCGACCGTCGTCAACAACCACCGCGGCAAGCTGGCCCTGTCAGGCATCACCGACCTCGGAACGCTGGACTACCTGTCCAAGCTGCTCGGCGAGCAGGACGTGGACCGGATCAGCGTCACCGACCAGGCCGGCGGCGGCCAATCGACCTCGCGCAGCCAGCAGCGCGAGCGGCTCGCCCCGGCCGACGTGCTGCGTCAGCTGCCGCTCGGGTCAGGCGTGCTGGTCTACGGCAGCCTGCCGCCGGCCCGGGTGCGATTCCGCCTCACCGATGACTCAAGGCTCGAGCGCCGTGCGCGGCACGACCGGTCGACTGGAGGACGCGATGGACAAGTTGCTGCTGACGCCTGAGGACGCTGCGCGTGCGCTGAGCATCGGTCGCAGCAAGGTCTACGAGTTGCTCCGCGGTGGACAGCTCGACTCCGTCTTGATCGGCGCGAGCCGGCGGATCCCCACAGAAGCCTTGGTGGCGTTCGTCGCTGCTCAGCGTCGCCCGGTTCCGTAGAAGGAGTCCGTATGGGGAAGCGGGGCAACGGCGAGGGCGGCATCTATAGACGGGCTGACGGTGTCTGGTGTGCGAGCGTCGACCTGGGCTACGCCGGGGGTAAGCGACGTCGCAAGGTGGTGTACGGCAAGACTCGCCGCCAAGTGGCCGAAAAGCTCGCCACGATGAACCAGGCGCTTACTGCTGGCCGACCCGTTGTCGAGGATTCGCGTCGGCTCGGCGATTACCTCGAGCATTGGCTGATCGAGGTCGTGGAGCCTGAGCGGAAGCCAGCCACGGCAGCGTCCTATCGCGACATGGTGCGCCGGCACATCGCGCCGGAGCTGGGGCACCTGCGACTGGACCGTTTGTCGGCGACTGATGTCCGGTTGTTCCTACGGCTGAAAAGCACTCAGCCGTGTGCGCGAGGACGCCCGCTGTCGTCGCGTTCGATCCAGTATCTGCACGCGATCCTGCGCTCGGCTCTGTCTCAGGCGGTGCGGGATGACTTGATCTCGAGGAACGTCTGCGAGCTGGTGGCGCCCCCACGAGCGGACGAGCAGTCCTTTCGTGGGTCGCACCTCGAACCGGATGAAGCTCGCGCCCTTCTTGCCGCTGCTGATGGCACTCGGCTGTCGGCGATGTGGCGTTTGGCGTTGACGTCCGGCTTGCGGAAGGGCGAGCTGTTGGCGTTGCGTTGGGACGACCTTGATCTGGATCGCGGCGTTCTGACAGTGCGCCGCTCGGTTTCCCGGCAGGCGGGGCGAGGGCTCGTCGAAGGGATGCCGAAGACGAGGGAGTCGTTGCGGACCCTTCGCCTGGGCGCTGGCAGCGTGGCTGCGTTGTGCGAGCACCGGGAGCGTCAGGCTGCTGAGCAGTCGCTGGCTCGTGACGTATGGGCGGATGAGCGGCGGGTCTTTGCAACGCCCCGAGGGACGATCATTGACCCCCGGAACCTGAATCGGAACCTCGACGAGCTGTGCGCGCAGGCGGGGGTGCCGCGCATCCGGGTTCACGACCTAAGGCACACGTGCGCGACTTTGCTGCTGGCGGAGGGGGAACCGCTCGAGGTGATCGCCGAGCGGCTGGGGCACAGCGACACGAGGGTGACGTCTCAGGTGTACGCCCACGTCATTGACGATCTTCGTGTTCGTGCCGCGGATCGCCTAGACGCTCTCCTATGAGTTCCTGGCTCCGGTAGGCGTCGTGCGGCGCGGAAGCGTGCCCAGCACGTGGGCAAGCGGTTCCTCGTCAAGGGATACCTGGTCAATTCGCACTGCGCCAGCTGCCTCGGTGGGCTCGTCTATGGCAGCCTCCCCAGTCCGGGTGCGTCATCGAGGTCGGGTCGGTGGCAGGTGGCACAATCCGGCCACGTAGCTAGCCCTCGGCGGTGCCGCAAGGGGGTTGTCATCCTGGCGCACAGTGACATGAGCACCGCGATAGCCTCAGACGTTGGCTCCGCCGTCGAGAGTAATGACGCTGCCGGTGAGGTACGAAGCGGCTGGACTGAGCAGAAAGTCGACGACAGGGGGGATCTCCTCAAGCCGACCGAGTCGTCCGGCTGGGATGCGGGCCAAGAGTTGATTGCGAGACTCAGCGTCCTCGAGATACGGCGCTGTCATTCGAGTCGGGAAGTAGCCTGGGCATAAGGCGATAACCGAGATTTCCCGGTCCCCGAGCTCCAAGGCCATCGTCTTCGCCATACTGACAACTGCGGCTTTGCTGGCGTTGTAATCCAGGAAGTCCCGCTCCGGACGGACCGCGTTGATAGATGCGTTCAACACCACAGCGCCGGCCGTCCCCATTGCACGGATTGCGCGCTGGGCCACCTGAAAGCAGCCAATGACGTTCACGTCCAGTAGCCGGCGAAAGCGGTCGACGTTCAAATTGAGCGCAGACACGGCTTGACCATCAATGCCGGCATTTACGAAGGCAGCGTCGAGGCCGCCAAGTGCGGCGACTGCACTGTCGACGGCCTGCTCGACGGCAGCCGCATCCGCAACATCGCAGCTGCTGCCGCCGACGACTGGCAGCCCCTGGCGGGCTGCGTCAAGTGTGGTCTGACTCGAACCAAGAATCCACACCTGGTTGCGGGCCGCGAGGTGCTGCGCAACTGCATAGCCGATTCCGCTGGTTCCGCCAGAGATCAAGATTCGACGACCGAGCAGCTGGTGCTCGTTGGGTTGGTCGGTCACTGGGAAAGCCCGCCCGTTTGCACTATCAAATCATCGGCGTGCTCCTGCAGGTCCCGGATCGAGGTGACGCCCAAAAGCTGAAAGGTGCGGCGAAGCTGAGCCTGGATGATCGACATGACATGTTCGGCGCCAGCCTGACCGTCTATCGAGAGACCGTAAAGATAAGGGCGCCCAAGCATTGCAAAGTTGGCGCCGCGCGCCAATGCGACTGCCACATCCATGCCGTGCCGAATACCGGAGTCGATGATGATAGGCGTATCCCCGATCGCCTCACGGACCGGTCGTACAAGGTCCAAAGCGGCGATGCAACGGTCGAGCTGGCGACCGCCGTGGTTCGACAGGTGGATGGCGTCAGCGCCCATGGCTGTTGCGCGCTTGGCGTCTCGGGGACCGAGCGGGCCCTTGACTGTCAGCGCGCCTTCCCAGCGCTCGCGGATCTCCGCGAAGTCATCCCACGTTGTCGACGGGTCGAACTGCTCGGTGACAGTGGATACGGTCGAGCCCGCTGGCAGTTGATTGGTGAAGTTCGCGAAGGTGAACGCCGGTGCACGCAGCATGCGGGTCCAGTAGCGAGGATGGACGCCGATGTCGAGTAGCGTGCCCAGCGTCAGCGACGGCGGGATCGTCAGCCCCCGCTTCACATCGCGGGTCCGGTGGCCCGCCACCGCCGTGTCGACCGACACCTCAAGTACGCGGACACCCGCGTCGTACGCGCGTTTCATCAAAGCCCAGCTCAGTGCCCGGTCTCGCAAGAGATATAGCTGGCACCAGGTCCCCGGGCCGGCCACCCGAGCGACGTCTTCGACTGCAGTTGTCGCGACCGTGCTCACGCAGTACGGAACACCGAGGGTGGCGCTGGCCTTGGCGACGGCGAGCTCGCCGTCGGGGTGGGCCATCCGGGTGTATCCAGTCGGCGCGAAGCCGACCGGCAGTGGCACGTCCTGGCCGAGGATCGACGTGGTGAGGTCGGGTGACGTCACGTCGATGAGGACCCGTGGCGTGAACCGCCAACTCGCAAATGCCGACTCGTTCGCCGTGAGGGTCGACTCGTTGTCCGCGCCACCATCGATGTAGTCGAAGACGGCGCGTGGCAACCGGCGGCGAGCTTCGAGCCGAAGGTCATCGACATCGTGACAGCGGGCCAGCGCTCGAGCCCCGGAGGGGGCCGCCTTACCGCTCGACCGTGAGTGAGATGGCGGCCTGACCAGGTCCCTCGCTTCGCGGAGTCTCATGGCTTCGCTATCCCTGCAGCAAGGTCGTCGAGCATCCGGCTGACCGGGTCGTTGCCCCCCAGCGGTTCGCTTCCACACATCAGGGCTCGGGCCAGACCAGTCCAACGAGCAGCTGGTGGGCGGTGCCCGGCGAGCAGGTTGGTGACCAGCATCGGGCAGGCGAACAGCGCCGCACGAATGATTGAGCGCCATCGATTGTTGAGCTGACCCGACTCGCTGAGCTGACGAAGGATAGGTGTCCAGATCAGATCGTGCGCACTGTCGAGAACAGCTTGCCGCAACGGCGAGAGCTCGAGATCGACCGCGATATCGATGAAGTCACCGTCGACGACTAGTGGCGTCAGTTCAGCCACCTCGGTGGGGTGGTAAAGCCAAAATGGGTGCGCCAGCGCGTTGTGAAACGTCGCTTTGATCGGCGCGAGAAGAACCGGCAGGTCGTCGCCGGCGAAGGCGAGGTCGAACATCACGAGATTGGTCTCGCCAGCTTCGGCCGCCACCCACACGTTGCCGTGATGATCGTCACCGTGGGCGACTACCACAGGTTCGGTGGCGAAGGCAGACGGCCTCAACAGGTCGGCAGCGGACTCGGCCACCTCGGCAAGGGTCGATGCGTACTCTACACCGTTGATGCGCCAACGCTGTCGCGATAGGCCGGCCCAGGCCGGGTCGTCGACGTACCAACGCTTGAATCGGCTTCCGGGGAACTGACCTTCTTCATCGAAGAGTCGATAGCCAAACAGCTGGTGGAGCGCCGAGGCGCGCGGCGTTGTCGTGGGCTGCAGCGAGGAGAGCATCACGTCGGCGATGCGCCGATCGAGGTTGCGCCGCGCATCGAGGAGCGCCGGTGGCAGGGCCGCGCGCGCTCCGTCCGCGCGTTCAATGTCGAGACACACGTCTGCCATCCGAGGTTCAGTGCGCAGTGCATAGACCGCAAGCTGGCTTCCCGGTTGCGACGACATGGCGATTGGTACGTCGACCGGGAGCCCCACGTCGACGAGCAAACGCGCACGGTAGTACTCTGCGACGTTGCCCTGCTCGCCTTCCTCGGTGTGAAACTTGAAGAACCGGACGGTGGAATCGACGAATACCACCCGGCCGCTGACGGAGTTCAAGCTGTACTCATCGTTCGTGAACGACACCTCAGATACCGCGAGGCCGACGGTCTTAGTCAGCAGCTCCCTTGCGAGAGCGGTCGCTTGCGCCAACTCGCCACGACGCAGCGACTCCGCGATGACTGTCGCGACGGTCCCCTCCAGGGTGGCGCGCAAATCAGGCATCGAGCCGGATCCGGGCTGCCGCGCCGTGAGCCGGAAACCCCTCGTGGTCGGTGAAGGCGATGATCGACTGGCTCATACGAGTGATAGCTCGACGGTCGGCGCGCGCGACTGCCGAACGCTTGCGGAACGCATCGGCAGTCACGCCACTGCTGACTGCGGCGAAGCCACTTGTCGGCAATGCCGCCGGGCACCCGATGATGAAGTTTGCTGCTGAGATAGGCGTCCATTGCCCCACCAAGATCTCGCCGGCGTCGTGAAGCCGAGCCAGGACACCGTCTTCGTCACGCACCGCGATCTGCATGTGTTCAGGTGCGTAGGCGTTAGCCACGTCGGTTGCCTCGCTGAGGTCTCTGACTAGAACTGCGCCACCGTTGACGCCTAGCGCTGCAGCCGCGTAGCTGCGACGCGGTTCGGGAAGCTGGGCGAGCTGCTTGGCGACATTGAGCTGGGCCGCCTCAAGCAGGCTTGCGCTGTCGGTCACGAGCACGCTCGACGAGTCTGGGCCGTGTTCCGCCTCGTTGAGAAGATCGGCCGCAAGCAGCCGCGGGTCGGCACTGTCATCAGCCAGAATCAAGCTCTCGCTCGGGCCAAGCAACATCGTCGTAACGGTTCCATACCGCTGGACCTCGACCTGGGCGCAAGTCACTGCAGGGCTTCCCGGGCCGACAATCTTGCGCACTCGCGGGATCGTCTCGGTGCCGAACGCCAGCGCAGCAACGCCGGCCGGACCGTTGACCCGGAAGACGTCGTGCAGGCCCAGCTCGTCGGCGACGACGAGCACCGCGGGGTCAACGGCACCGGCGGATCCGGGGATCGGCGGGACTACGACGGCAACCTTTGGGACACCGGCAACGACCGCCGGAGTGCCAAGTTGCACCAGGACCGACGGATAGGACGCCTTCCCACTCGGCACGAACAGGCCGGCACTGGCGATCGGGCTGACCTTCTCGCCAACCGTTAGGCCGGGCTCGGACTCGATGCTCCAATCTCCGTGACGGCACAGCTCTTCGTTGAACCGCTTAACGTGCTCGATCCCGTCGCGAATTGCGGCAAGCATCGCCGGGTCGACACTTTTGCGCGCAGCGGCGAACTCTCCCTCGTTGACCCGCAGCTCTGACGGGTCGACGGGGCAGCCGTCAAAGCAGGACAGCGCTCGGGCCACCGCGTCATCGCCGTGGATGCGCACGTCCTCGATGAGCGCGCAGATGTCCTCGCGTAGCGATGGATCGAAGATCTTGTCTGTGCCGCGGGTAAGCAACGACTCCCGGGCTTCGTCATCGAGTTTGCTCCATTGGCCAAGATCACGGATCGGTCGAGCGTCGGACATCAGGTCTCCTCCGTTATTGAGTGGCACGGCGGCGCAACACCGCTCGCAGGGCAGCCATGCTCGGTGCCCACCCGAGGCTGATTCGCACCCAGCCGGGAAGGCCGAGGTCTTCACCTGGTCGGATGGCCAGGCCGGCTTCGTCAAGTGCCGGTGCGATGCCGGCATAGTCAATGTGGGCGCAGACAAAGTTCGCCTGACTCGGGTAGTACTCGACGTTGTTCCGGGCGAGGTCGGCGTGAAGCTTCGCTCGCTCGAACCGCACCAGTGCGACGCTCATGTCTCGCCACGCCGTGGCGGTCAACGCCGCCTTGGCTGCGGCAAGGGCAAGGGTATTGACGCTGAACGGTGCCCGCAAGCGTTGGAGCCCGGCGATGATGTCCGGGGCGGCAAGCGCATAGCCGATCCGCAGACCGGCTAAACCCCACTCCTTAGACATCGTGCGTTGCACGAGGACGTTGGGATGGCGGCTGAGCAACCCACCGATGTCCGGTTGGTACGCCGGCTCGGCGAACGAGCGGTAGGCCTCGTCGAGGACCACCAGGCACTGCGAGGGCACCGCGGCTACGAAATCGTCGAGCCGGCGCGGGTCAACCGCAATGCCGGTCGGGTTGTGGGGCGACGGCAACCAGACGACCGATGCCCGCTGCGCGGCCGCTGCCATTGCGTCGAGGTCATGACCACCGTCAATCAGCGGCACCTCGATCAGCTCGGCTCCTGACGCAAGCGTCACGCTTTTGTCGATCTGGTACGCGGGCTTCCCGACCACCGCGCTGTGACCTGGCCCAAGGAACGCTCCGGCGATGAGAGAGCACAGCTCATCGCTGCCGTTAGTGAGCAACAGGTGATCGGTTGTCAGGCCCACTGTGGCGCTCAGCAGGTCCAAAACTTGCGGCTCGGCGTCGGGATAGCGATGAAGACTTCTTGCCGCCGTGGCGACCGCAGCGGTCACTGCTGGTGATGCGCCAACTGGCGCTTCATTCGACGAAAGCTTCCCGATCGCTGCGCCATGCGCCGGACGACCCGGCTGGTAGATCGGGATGCCGCCGAGTCGCTGCGCGGCTCTCTCGCCGAGGACAGTCACAGCTGAATGACCACCTTGCCGACAGCGGGCGAGGCGTCGAGACCCCTGAGACGATCCGCAGCCTCCTCAAGCAGGAGCGCTTCAGTAATGACCGGACGGTAGGTGTCAGCGTCTCTGGCCAGCAACTCAATGGCTTGGGGGAGCTCGTTGTCGAAGCCGTTAACGCCGATCAGGGTGACGGCGTGCTCGACGAGATCGGCTGGCAGCAGTTCCACGGGTTGGTGAGCGAGGGCTACCAGGACAACCCTTCCGCCGTTTTGCACTCGAGACAAAGCATCGAGGAGCGAGCCGGCGTAGCCCGCCGTATCCAACACGACCGGCCAAGACTCCCCAGACGCCTCGCCGGCGACGACAACCGCGCCGAACGCCGCCGCGAGTTGACGGCGTTCCGGGTTCACCTCGATGACGAAGACCGACGTCTGTGGCCAACGGCTGCGCACGACGAGTTGCGCGAGCGCACCGATCGGCCCGTGTCCCAAAATCAAGACTCGTTCTGGTGCCTGCCCGATTGCGTTGACGGCGTGCAGCGCTACGGCGAGCGGCTCGGCGAGGACCGCGATCGGCGGCTCCATCGTCGTCGGGCATGTATGCAAGCTTGCGACGTCGAAAGTGGCGTATCGCTCGTAGCCGCCCGGCCGCTTCTCCCCGACCCAGGCGAGGTTCTGGCACTGGTTGAACGCCCGCGTGCAGCCGTCGCACCGGCGACAAGGCAGCCGCGAGTCAACCACGACCCGAGTCCCGACGCCGAGCTCTGCATTGGGGCAGCTCTCGATCACACCGACGATCTCGTGCCCGAGTACTGCAGGCCAGTATTCGATCCAGGCGCCGCTCCGCATGGCATGCAGATCTGAGCCGCATACCCCCGCCCATTCGATCCGCACGAGGGCTTCTCCGTGCATCGGGGCCGCCACGTCGCGGCTCCCGAGTCGAAGCTGAAGGCTCTCGTCTAGTAGCAGCGCGGAGGTCTGCAACTCGTTCACTCGTGACTCACTCTTTTGCTTCTGGCGCCCAGGCGTTCGGAGGCCCGTCGCGCAGACATTGCGACTGCCTCGGATATCGCTGCGATGTCGCGGTCGTCGTGGAGCAAATAGCTCACCCCGATGGCACCACAACATCCGTCCGAATTCAGGACCGGTGCGGCGACACAACAGATGCCGGCCGCCGTACGGCCGCGGTCGACGGCATAGCCAAACTGACGAACCTCAGCAAGCTCGGAGAGAACCCCTGCATCGAGGTCATCGGTTGCCGTGACTGACGCATAGGCGAGCTGCACCTTACCGACAGCGGTGAGCGTCGCCGGCAATCGAGCACCGACGGAGCTTGCCAACTTGATTACTGATCCGGGCGGATCGTGCTTAGCGAGGTAGATGACCTCATCGCCGTCGAGCACGGCAAAATGCGACGCGGCGGACAACTTGTTGGCCAGCAGCTGAAGCTCGGTTTCGACGGCGCGGGCGGGGGTCATCGAGCGGAGGTACGCCGCCCCCACCGAGAAAGTCTGCACGCCTAGGCCGTAGCGGCCTTCGGCGTCGATCGTGGCGAAGTTGCGGCTTCTGAGCGATCTCAACAGGGCAAGCACGCTGGTCTTGGGAAGTGCGAGCTCTTTCGTGATCTCGGCCAATGACAACGGTCGTTCGACGTCGGCTAAAAGCTCGAGAATGCTAAGTGCCCGAGTGGCCGAGCGACTGCCCTCGTCTGTCACCTGTCTCCTCCACGTCCAAGGACAGCGGCCATGCCGTTCGCCTGCGCGGCCTCGTCATGAATCAGATTCCGAACGTGCTGCTTACTGTCGAGAAACTCCGACGTAACCTGCTGCTCGAAGCGCCGTGGCCGTTCAAGCGCCACGTCCACTACCTCGCGGACTCGTCCCGGTCCCGTTGCCAGGACACAGACCTTGTCCGCGAGGTAGACAGCTTCATCGACGTCGTGGGTAACGAAGAGCACCGAGAGTCGGTCGCGTTCCCAGATCGACATAAGCAGTTCCTGCATAAGCCCGCGGGTCTGCGCGTCGAGGGCACCGAAGGGCTCATCCATCAGCAAGATTCGCGGCCGAAGCGCAAGCGCGCGTGCGATGGCGACGCGCTGTTGCATTCCACCGGAAAGCTGCGACGGGAAGTGACCGGCAAAGCTGGCCAAGCCGACGATGTCGAGGTGCTCGCGCGCCGTACGGCTGCGTTCTTTTCGAGGCAGATGGCTGACAGCGAACTCGACGTTCGCCTGGGCGGTGAGCCACGGGTAAAGCGTGTACTGCTGGAAGACCATCCCGCGGTCCTTACCGGGGCCACTGAGCGGCTCACCGTCGAGATAGACCTCGCCCTGGCTGTGTCGCTCCAGACCGGCAATAATGCGCAGGAGCGTGGACTTGCCGCAACCCGAGGCACCGACCAGCGATACGAACTCACCGTCCGAAAGTCCGAGGGTGATGTCGTCGAGTACGCGAAGTTCGCCTGCTCGCGTAGTGAATGTCTTGCTGAGATGATCGACCAGCAGCAGGTCGCTGGAAGGAATCATCGGCTGCGTGCCAAGTAATGGAACGACCGGCTGTAGAGAACCTTGAAGCCGAAGTCGAAGATGAGACCAAGCAAACCGATCACGATGATCCCCAACAGTATCTGCGGCGTGTTCAGGTATCGCTCTGCCTGCTGGATGCGGAAGCCAAGCCCCGAGTTGGCACCGACCAGCTCGGCGACGACGAGGTAGGTCCACGCCCATCCCATGGAGATCCGCAGTGTGTCAACGATACCCGGCAGGGACGCTCGCAGGACGACCTTCAGGATCACTTGGTTGGGGCGCAGACCCAGCGTGTAGGCCATGTCGACAAACTGACGAGGCACTGTCTTGACGTTGTCCATGATCAGCAGCACCTCTTGGAAGAAGATACCGATGAAGAGAATAACTATCTTCTGTGTGCCTGATGTGCCGAACCAGATTAACGTCAGCGGAATGAATGCGACGGCAGGCATGTAGCGAATAAAGTCGATCGGTGGTTCCAGAGCCGCTTCTACCCGCTTGTGAACACCCATCATCAAACCGACGGGTATGGCGAGCGCAGAGCTGATGAGAAAGCCGGACAAGATTCTGGTGACGCTGTCGAGCGCGTCCGACTTCAGCGTCCCGTCTCTTAACTCGCCGACGCCGGCCGACCACACCTGGGACGGCGTTGGCAGGAACAGTCGAGAGACGACGTTGCCGTAGCTCAGCGCGCACCAGAAGCCGAACAACACGGCTAGCGACACGACAGCGATGGCGAGGTATGCACGGCCAGAGATCGGTTCGAACAACGATGGCGAGCGCAATCTCGGCTTTCGTCGTACGGCTGACGGCCGCGCGGGAGCGGGGGCGCTCGTCTGGTCGGTCACTCGGGAAGGCGCCGTCATCCGCCGAGGTAAGTGAAGTTTGCGACAGAACTCAGGGCGACGGGCTTGCTAATAACTCCCGTTGACGCCAGCGTGTTGCCTATCGAGGTGTATGTCTTCGCTAGCTCTCCGGATTTGATGAGCGACTGGTTGTCGGCGATGGAATAGAGCTTGAGGCCGGCCAATGTCGGCTCGAGCGAGGACGTCGTCGCTCCAACGCCCTTCGCCATGATCGCGATCGCCGATTGCCGGTTGGTCTTGAAGTAGGCGATGGCGTCACCCCACGCCGCGGTCAGCTCCTTTGCCGCCGCGGGGTTGCTCTTAAGCCACGCTGGGTTGGCGACGAGCAGGTCGCTGATGAGACCGGGTGCTTGCGCACTCGAGTAGAGGACGTGAGCCTTACTGCCGTTGGCGCCGCTAGTAGCCTCGCTGACGTAGGGCTCGTAGGTCACGACGACTTTGTTCTTGTCCGCGATTAGCAGCGTTCCCGCATTGGCCGCGGGCACGTTCACTGACTTGATGGCGTTAAATGCGATGTGGTTCTGGGCGAGATAGTAGTGGAGCAGCAGGTCGCTGGTCGTGCCGTTCTCATAGGCGACGCTTTGACCTTGAAGCTGCGAAGCGCCCGTGATCGACGGGCTTGCAAGGATGGCGTCCGCGCCGACCGAGGCGTCCTCGAGCATTAGTGGAGTCGCGCCTTGGTTTTTGGCCGCGAACTGGACAGTTCGACCGGTGTCGATGTTAGAGACGTTCGTCTGACCGGCAAGCAGCCCTGCGTTGCGGTCGGCGTCCTGCGCAAAGTTCACGATCTTCACTGAGAGCCCATGCTTGGCGAAGAAGCCCTGTTGCTGTGCGATGTACCAGGGGGCGTAGCCGATCCACGGCTCGATACCCATCGAGACATTGGTGACTTTGCCAGCACTGTTGCTGGGGCCTGACGACGATGAGGAACCACACGCTCCAAGAGCGAGCGCACCGACCACAGCCAGAATCGTAATACCACGCGAGGAGTGACTCGGGGACACCATCACGACCACTCCATTCCTATATGCGAACAGCGTTCCGGCTTGCTCGTAGGAGGGATCGTCACCGCGTTGCGGCAACGTGTCAAGTGGATCGAGGGCCGGGGCGAGCCGCAGCGCGGCTGCGTGCCTCTGGCGGTGGTCCCGTCAGGCTGTCCCGCACCGACCCGGCGTTGGCGGCGCGCTCAGGCGCTGGTTGACCCAAGACCCGCGGCGATCCGATGTCGCTGCTGGTAGGGGACGACGAAGTCAACCCCGCACCTCAACGATGCCCTAGCCGAGCCGGACCATCCGGTGTAGGACCGCCCGATGCTCCGGATGCTGCAAGCCCAGGGTCTTAGACTTTAGTTACCGGCGATGATGTCTGGCCGACCTCGAGGTGTGAGCCTTCAGGGATGAGTCGCGGTCCGCCGATGCGACGGCTGAGTTGACGGGCTGTATGGGCGACGTGCTGGGTGATTTGCGTGCGCCGTTGCTCGTCGACTTCTGACGTCGGGTACGTCACCGCCACCGAGGCCACCGGGTGATCGGCGTGATCGAGCACCGCTACCGCCACCGAGGAGTACTCCGGCGTCACCTCGCCGGCCTCCCCGGCGTAGCCGTTGCGCCGGGTCTCGACGAGCAGTTGACGCAGCGCGGACAGTGAGGTCGGACCAAGCTCGTTACGCAACACGCACGCCGTCGAGTCCGGAAACAGGGCCCTGACCTGGGCGCTCGGCAGCTTCGCGAGCATGGCGCGTCCGCTCGCGGTCAGCTGCGAGGGCAGGCGGACGCCGACATCGGTGACCAGCGGTGGCCGTCCTGGTGCTCGTTCCTCGATCACGTAAATCACCTCCCGGCCGTGGAGCACGGCGAGGTGCGCGTTGTGCCCCGTACGGTCGACGAGCGCGGCCAGCGGTATCCGGGCAAGGCGCTGCAGCGGGGCTTGGCGGCTGTACCCGGAGGCGAGCTCGTAAGCGCTAAGGCCGAGTCCGTAGCGGCGTTCGTCGGGCAGGTACACCACGAATCCGCCCGCAACCAGGGTGTCGAGCAGGTGGTAAGTGGTCGATCGTGGCAGCGCGACATCCCGACTGATCGCCGCGGCCGGGACCGGTCCGGCTTGACTCCCGAGGTAACGCAGGATCGCCAACACCTTGGCTGCCGCGGGAACTGAAGCCACCAGCCGCACCCTAGGCCAGAATCTCCTATCCGAGACAGTATGGGCGCTCAGCTACTGACGCACGAGCCCGCTGTGCAGTGCGATGGACCCATGAACACAGTTGCGGTGGGGACCGGCCCCCTGAGTGCCGACGAGGTTGTCGCGGTAGCCCGGCACGGAGCCCCGGTCGAGATCTCCTCGGCGGCGGCGACAGCGATCACGCTGAGCCGGAAGGTGATCGAGGCCCTAGCCGCTGACGTCAAACCGCACTACGGCGTCTCCACGGGTTTCGGCGCGCTCGCGACCCGCCACGTTCCTACGGCGATGCGCGCGCAACTGCAACGCAGCCTCGTGCGCTCGCACGCCGCGAGCTCGGGGCCCGAAGTGGAACGCGAGGTGGTACGGGCGTCGATGTTGCTGCGCCTGTCGACACTCGCCACCGGGCGTACCGGAGTGCGGCTGGAGACCGCCTTCGCGTATGCCGCGCTGCTCAACGCTGGCCTGACCCCGGTGGTGCGTGAGTACGGGTCGCTGGGGTGCTCGGGCGACTTGGCCCCGCTGGCCCACTGTGCGCTGGCCGTCATGGGCGAAGGCGAGGTACGCGACGCCGAGGGCACACTGCTGGACGCCGGGCAGGCACTGGCTGCGGCCGGCATCACGCCGGTGGTGCTGCAGGAGAAGGAAGGCCTCGCGCTGATCAACGGCACCGACGGCATGCTCGGCATGCTCACGCTGGCCTGCCGCGACCTGCGGATGCTGATGCGGACCGCGGACATCAGCGCGGCTATGAGCGTCGAAGGCCAGCTGGGCACAGACGCGGTGTTCGCCGCCGACCTGCAGGCGCTGCGCCCACATCCCGGCCAGGGCGACAGTGCAGCGAACTTGGTAGCGGTGCTCGCGGAATCCGGCATCATGGCAAGCCACCGCGGCCCGGAGTGCACCCGGGTGCAGGACGCCTACTCGTTGCGCTGCTCCCCGCAGGTGCACGGCGCGGTCCGCGACACCGTGGCTCACGCCGAGCTCGTCGCCTCCCGTGAGCTGGCCAGTGCCATCGACAACCCTGTAATCACCCCGGACGGGCGGGTGGAGAGCAACGGTAACTTCCACGGCGCCCCGCTGGCCTACGTGCTGGACTTCTTGGCCATCGCGGCCGCCGACGCCGCCTCGATCGCCGAGCGCCGCACCGACCGCTTCCTCGACACTGCCCGCAACCACGGGCTGAACGCCTTCCTCGCTGACGACCCCGGCGTCGACTCCGGGCACATGATCGCTCAGTACACCCAGGCCGCGATCGTGTCCGAGCTCAAGCGCCTGGCGGTTCCCGCGTCGGTGGACTCCATCCCGTCCAGCGCCATGCAGGAGGACCACGTGTCGATGGGCTGGTCGGCGGCGCGCAAGCTGCGCCGCGGTGTCGACGGCCTCGCCAGGGTCATCGCCATCGAGCTACTGACCGCGGCCCGGGCGCTGGACATGCGGGCACCGCTGCAACCGTCACCGGTGACCGCCGCGGTCCGGGCCGGCCTCCGAGCCGACGTGCCAGGGCCGGGCATCGACCGCTACCTGGCACCGGACATCGAGGCAGCCGTCCAGTACGTCGCCTCCGGTCGGGCGTTGGCCGCCGCCGAGTCGGTCACCGGGCCGCTGAAGTAAGTCGATAGACACCTTTGGAGAAAGGCAATCCCCATGCAAGGAGCCCGTCCCGTCCGCGCAGCGCGCGGCACCGCCCTGACCGCTCGTTCCTGGCAGAGCGAAGCACCCATGCGGATGCTGATGAACAACCTGGACCCCGAGGTGGCCGAGCGCCCCGACGATCTGGTGGTCTACGGCGGCACCGGCCGCGCGGCCCGGGACTGGCGGTCCTTCGACGCCATGGTTCGCACCCTGAGCACCCTGCGGGACGACGAAACGATGCTCGTGCAATCCGGGCGTCCGGTCGGCGTGATGCAGACCCACGAGTGGGCCCCGCGCGTGCTCATTGCGAACTCCAACCTGGTCGGCAACTGGTCCACGTGGCCGGAGTTCCGTCGGCTGGAGCATCTGGGGCTGACCATGTACGGCCAGATGACGGCCGGGTCGTGGATCTACATCGGCACCCAGGGCATCCTGCAGGGCACCTACGAAACGTTCGCTGCTGTCGCCGCCACGCGGTATAACGACACTCTGGCCGGCACGTTGACCCTCACCGGGGGCTGCGGCGGGATGGGCGGCGCGCAGCCACTGGCAGTCACCCTCAACGGCGGCGTCTGCCTCATCGTCGACGTGGATGAGGGCCGTCTGCGGCGCCGGGTGGAGCGCCGTTACCTCGACGAGATAGCCGCGGACCTGGACGATGCCGTGGCGCGGTGCCTAGAGGCCAAGAAGGGTCGCCGCGCTTTGTCGGTCGGAGTGGTCGGTAACTGCGCCGCGGTGTTCCCGGAGCTGCTGCGCCGTGGGGTGGACATCGACATCGTCACCGACCAGACCAGTGCGCACGACCCGCTGTCCTACCTACCCGAGGGAATCGACCTCGACGACTGGCGCGGCTACGCCGAGAAGAACCCCGAGGAGTTCGCCGATCGGGCGCGGGAGTCGATGGCCAAGCACGTGGAGGCGATGGTCGGTTTTATGGACCGCGGCGCCGAAGTCTTCGACTATGGCAACAGCATCCGCGACGAGGCCCGTCAGGGTGGTTACGGGCGGGCGTTCGAGTTCCCCGGTTTCGTCCCCGCCTACATCCGCCCTCTGTTCTGTGAGGGCATGGGGCCGTTCCGCTGGGCCGCGCTCTCTGGCGACCCAAAGGACATCTACGCCACCGACAAGGCGGTGATGGACCTGTTCCCGGACAACGACCGGCTGCAGAAGTGGATGCGCGGTGCCCAGGAAAAGGTGGCGTTCGAGGGTCTGCCGGCGCGGATCTGCTGGCTGGGCTATGGCGAGCGGGACAAGGCAGGCGTGAAGTTCAACGACATGGTCAGCGACGGCGAGCTCAGCGCGCCCTTGGTCATCGGCCGGGACCACCTCGACTGCGGGTCGGTGGCCTCGCCCTTCCGAGAGACCGAGTCGATGGCCGACGGATCCGACGCGATCGCGGACTGGCCGCTGCTCAACGCGCTGGTCAACACCGCCTCCGGCGCCTCCTGGGTGTCCATCCACCACGGCGGCGGGGTCGGCATCGGCCGCTCCCTGCACGCCGGTCAGGTGTGCGTCGCCGACGGGACCGAGCTGGCGCGGCGCAAGATCGAGCGGGTGCTGACCAACGACCCGGGCATGGGCGTCATCCGGCACGTCGACGCCGGGTACGGCATCGCCGACACGGTCGCCAGGGAGCGTGGGGTTCGCGTTCCGATGCAAGAAGGCTGAGCAGTGTCCTTTCTGGACTTGTGGTCAACGATCGAGTCGGTCGGCCGCCATCCGGGCACCGGGGGCTACCGCCGCTTCGCGTGGACGCGCGAGGACGCCGCTCTGCGCGAGTGGTTCGCCAGTCAGTGCATTGCCCGCGGGCTGGACCTGACCACCGACCGGGCCGGTAACCAGTGGGCCTGGTGGGGCGACCCCGACGCTGCGGCTACCGCCGGACGGCCAGGGGTGGTTACCGGTTCGCACCTGGACTCGGTGCCCGACGGCGGGGCGTTCGACGGGGCCCTGGGGGTCGTGTCTGCCCTGGCCGCAGTCGACGCAATGCGGGCCAAAGGCGTTCGCCCGCAGCGGCCGGTCGGTGTGGTGAACTTCGGCGACGAGGAGGGGGCCCGCTTCGGGGTGGCATGCGCGGGCTCGCGGATCGTCACCGGCGCGATGACACCGGAGCGGGCCCGCGGTCTGACCGACGCCGAGGGCGTGACGATGGCCGAGGCGGCAGCCTCCGCGGGCTATCACCCGGAGCGCTTCGGCCGCGATGAGGAAACCGTGCGCAGGGTCGGCGCCTTCGTCGAGCTGCACGTCGAGCAGGGCCGGGGACTCATCGACCTCGACCGGGCAGTGGCCGTCGGCTCCTCCATCTGGCCGCACGGCCGGTGGCGGCTGGACCTGCTCGGTGAGGCCAACCACGCCGGCACCACCCGGCTTGTCGACCGGCAGGACCCGATGCTGGCGCTGGCCACCGTCATCGGCGCCGCCCGGGCTTCGGCCGAGCAGCACGGCTGTGTGGCCACCATCGGCAAGCTGTTGGTAGAACCCAACGGCATCAACGCCATTGCCTCGAAGGTCACTACTTGGTTGGACGCCCGCGGACCTGCGGAGTCCGACGTGCGGGCCATTGCCGCGGCCGTGTCCGCCGCCGGCGGTGTCGACGCCGTCGAGGAATCCTTCACCGGCGACACCGCCTTCGATCGTGACCTTGCTGAGCAGCTGGCGGCTGTGCTGGGCGACGCGCCGGTCATCGGCACCGGAGCCGGACACGACGCCGGCATCCTGGCCGCCGCTGGGGTGCGAAGCGCGATGCTGTTTGTGCGCAACCCAACGGGCATCTCGCACTCGCCTGCGGAGTCCGCCGAACTGGATGACTGCCGCGCCGGAGTCGAGGCATTGGTCGCGGTGCTGGAAACCCTCGTCGGTGAAGGCGCGCCGGCGTGACGTACTTCGCCGAGTACGCGCAGCTGCCCTCCGGGTTGGCCCGCGACGTGCTGTTTACCGTGGCCGACGGCCGATTCGCCGCGGTGAAGACGGGCGCGGCCGCGGGTAGGGCGCAGCGGTTGCCCGGGGTGGTGCTCCCCGGATTTGCCAACACCCACAGCCACGCCTTTCACCGGGCGATCCGCGGTCGAACGCACGCCGACGGCGGCACGTTCTGGACTTGGCGGGACCGGATGTACGCCGTGGCCGCCCGGCTCGACCCGGACTCCTATCTCGCCCTCGCCCGGGCGACCTACGCCGAGATGGCCCTGGCTGGCGTCACCAGCGTCGGCGAGTTTCACTACCTGCACCACGCGCCGGGCGGAGTCCGCTACACCGACCCCAACGCGATGGCCGAGGCCCTGCGCCACGCCGCACTCGAAGCCGGTATCCGGCTGACACTGCTGGACACCTGCTACCTGGCCGGTGGGCTCGACGCCACCGGGCATGCGCCGCTGACGGGGCCTCAGCTGCGTTTCGGTGACGGTAACGCGGAGGAGTGGGCCGTCCGCGTCGAGCAGCTCACGCCGTCAGCGGAAACGGTGATCGGCGCGGCAATCCACTCCGTGCGAGCCGTGCCCGCAGACCAGCTAACCGTCATCAAGGCCTTCGCGGGGGCTGCACCGCTACACGTGCACCTGTCCGAGCAGCCAGCCGAGAACGCGGCCTGCCAATCGTTCTACGGCTGCACCCCCACGGAGCTGCTCGACGCTGCCGGCGCGCTCGGGCCGTCGAGCACTGCTGTCCACGCCACGCATCTCTCGGCTGCCGACGTGGCGACACTCGGCCGCACCCGCACCACCGTTTGCCTCTGCCCCACCACCGAGCGTGACCTCGCGGACGGGATCGGACCCGCGAGGGCGCTGAGCGACGCGGGCTGCCGGCTGAGCCTTGGCTCGGACCAGCACGCAGTAATCGACCCGCTCGAGGAGGCCCGCGCCCTGGAGATGCATGAACGGCTCAATAGCCGTGAGCGCGGACGATTCTCGAACGGGCAGCTGCTTGCCGCAATAACCGACCACGCCGGGATCGGCTGGCCCGAGACCGGTCGGCTGGAAGTCGGCGCCACGGCCGATCTGGTCGCCGTTCGGCTGGACACGGTGCGCACCGCGGGGACCGTGGCCGAGCAGGTGTTGCTCAGCGCCACTGCGGCGGACGTCGACACCGTCGTGGTCGGTGGTCGGATTGTTGTTCATGCGGGTCAGCACCGGCTGGGGGACGTCGGGCGGTTGCTGGACTCTGCCATTCGACCACTGTGGGAGAACCGCGACGTCGGTTCTGCTGACCGGCATCGGCGAGCTGGTGACTAATGACCCCACGCAGGGCGACGGGTCACCACCCGCCCTGCGCACCGTCGCAGCCCTCGTCGCGGAGGGCGAGATCATCGCCTGGGTCGGCGCGGCCACGGATTCGCCCGCGTGCGATGTCCGCCGCGACCTGGGTAGCCGGGCTGTGGTGCCCGGCTTCGTCGACTCGCACTTGCCTCTCGTCTTCGACGGTGGCCGCTCGGCTCAGTTCACCGCGCGGATGGGCGGCGTGTGCTACGACGGCGGCGGCATCACCACCGGCACTTTTGGACGGCACCCGGGGGCGGGTGACCGCCCTGCTCCGCGGCCCACCACAGCTCGACCTGCTGCTACGTCGCCGGTCTAGATCCCAACAGCACGACCGCGTCAAGTGCACAGTGCTGCCTTGCGCCTCAAGTGGCGCAAGGCAGCAGCCGGCCTACGCGCAGTCCGCAGCTACGAGCCTCACCTACCTCGCGACACCCCCGTCAAGTGCGAAGAGGTGCGCCACGAATGAGGAGGACTGGTTGATGTAGGTCGATGGGTCCGAGTCAATGCTGTGCAGCCGATGAAGGTTTGGCCCTTTGGAGCCGCCCTGCGGGGGGAGGCTTCAAACCACCTCATGCTGCGTCGGTCGAGAGACTGTTCGTGGTGAGCGATGAGGAAAAGGCACCGGATGAGGTGTCAGGTGGGGATCAGAAAGGCGAACGCAAGTGAATCGCTGCTGACGTGTCGAAACACTTCGAGACGACATCAAAACCGGGGTTTCTCTTCGCTCCCGGGATGAGCCTGGCGGGTGCCCGTCTATTGGCCAGGTGGTGTCCGGCATGGAGGCGACGCGAGCCTGGTCTGCTGCGGCTGCATGGAACGTGGGAAGACGCGCCTCGATACTGCAATCCGTGAGCGTGGTTGTCGCGGAAGGCGAGAGGGAGCGCACCAGGCGTAGTCGGTCTGGTGCTGAGTACCGTCGCGGGGCGCGTCGGCGGACCGGCTCGTAGTAGCGCCGAAGTACCTGTAACGGGTGCGGAGCGAAGGGGCCGGCTCATCCAGGAAGTGCGAGGTCGATCAACCGGAAGTCTCGGGAGGAGTCGGGTGAGCAGTTCACTGTCAGTTGGTAAGCCCGGATCCACCGCTTATCTGGGGGGCGGTTGTTGAGAAGCCGCTGATGATGATGGAGGAGCGGTGGCCTCGCGCAGGGCGTGCGTGACCGGCCGGTCTGCCGGCTTCTCCGGGTCCTGGTCGTGGGGACGGGGGGTGCTGTTCAGCAGCGGAG
>JAABVA010001179.1_pt1 | contig 28769 bp, 32 predicted proteins | sample 5560331 | NCBI WGS metagenome assembly JAABVA01 (sample SAMN12812661, study PRJNA571458) | rock metagenome | isolation source: Antarctica rocks | place: Antarctica: Victoria Land, Mt New Zealand sud | collected 2016-01-07 | reverse complement strand
AGTAATCCCGGAGCTGCTCCGGCCCAAGCTCCGCCGGGGACATCCGGCTGTGGCGGGCGAGACGGCTCACAGCAAACAGATAGTTGCGCTGGGTGTAGGGTGAAAGGTTGCGAACCGTCATGTCCTCAATCATGCGACGACGAAGCGGGCTCATGGGGCATCTCCTGTGATGGTGTGCTGACAACAGCAGCGCCATCCTGCCTGCGAACCCGGTCACGCGCCGCCATGGCGCTCTCCGCAACCGTCGCCCAAGCAACGCAGGCGACGGGGCAAATACTCTGCCAACAAAGGCGCAGGCCGTCACCACGCAGTAAAATACTGCCGCGGTAGCGGCTTAGTTCAATACCAGCGTCTCCGCCTGTCTCATGTCATCGGGACCGTGCTGGATCGGGGGTTTGTCGCAGTGCCTACCTCGACCCATAACATTGCGTGCAAGCCGCTACCGTACGTTTCCGCGTCGTTGGGCCTTCTGACCCATGCTGGTCGGCATGCTGCGCAGCCAGCCTGACACAGCCCGCGACCTGATCGTGGACAGTTGCTCGGTGCGGGCCAAGCGCGGCGGGGAGCTTACCGGCCCCAACCCGACCGACAGAGCGAAGAAGGGGACCAAGTACCACGTCGCGGTCAACGGCTGCGGCCTGCCAGTCGCCTGCGTGGCCACGGCGGCCAACGTGAACGACACCGTCATGTTCGAGCGCCTGTTCCAGGCCGCCTTTGCCGTCATGGTCCGGGTCAGGACGGCGTTTGCCGACGGGCTACGACGCCGAAGCCCACCGCGACCTGTGCCGCAGCTACGGCACGGAACCCCGCCTCCACAAGCGCGGCCAGCCGCACGGCTCTGGCCTGGGCAAGCGGCGCTGGCCGGTGGAGCGCGCCAACGCCTGGCTGCTGGAGAACAAGCGCCTCGGCTTGCGCTACGACCGGCTCGGCTTCGTCGTCGAGAGCCTGCTCCAGGCCGCATGCATATTCCTGGTTGCACCCAGGCTCTTAGGACATTGGCGACGGGCTCATGCTTTCGCCCGGCAATCCACTTACATCGACAGCAGGACGCTTTTCTCGCGTTCCAGCGCCCGGCGGGCGGCGGGGCGCTCGATCAGGCGGTCCTTCATGGCAGCAAGGTTGGTCAGCTCGCCGATAGGCAGGCCCAACTCGCGCCCCCAGGGATAGAAGACCAGCGCGTAAGGGTCGGCGACGGTGAGCTGCTCGCCCATGATCCACGGGCAATCCGCCAGCATTGCATCGATCTCCTGAAGGTAGCTCCAGAAACGTTCCTTGGCATGAGCCTTCAGCGCGGCATGGCTGTCCACCTCTGCGGTGACACGCTCGGGATGCACGAACTGCGAGAAGGCGGGATGGACGGTGCTGGAGAGCCATGCGCACCTCGCGATCGTTCGCGCCCGCTCCAGCTCACTCTCGCCGAGCAGGTTGCTGTCGGGATAGGCGCTTCCTACCCAGCCGAGAATTGCTGTGCTTTCCAGCAGCACCTGCCCGTCGTCGAAGCGCAGCGCGGGCACTTTTGCGCGCGGGTTGATCGCCCGGTACTCGGGCTTGAGGTGCTCGCCGGTGAAGATGTTGATCTTCTTCGCCTCGAACGACGCGCCCGCCTCCTCCAGCGCGACATGGGACGCCATCGAGCAGGCAAGCGGGCAGTAGTACAGGGTCAGCATCGCATGTGGTCCTTGGGCCAGCGCCGGTTCCAGGTGGTGGCGGTCGGACGGAGTGTCCGGCCGGCCGGGCCGCGCCTAGTAGGCGACCGTGAAGCGCTCGCGATGGTGCTGCGGGCGCTCGGCCTCATCGAGCATCGCCACCGCATAGTCTTCGAGCGAAATGCGGCTATCACCGGCATCGTCGGCGAGTAGGTCGTCCTTGCCGGTGCGATAACGGCCGGTGCGCTCGCCGGGATTGAACATGGCCGGCGGACTGAGGAACACCCAGTCCAGCTCCGTCTCGGCGCGAAGCCGGTCGAGGAACGCGGAAGTGCGCAGCGCCCCCTCCTTCCACTCGGCCGGGAAGTCGGGCTGGTCCACGACGCGTTCCCCGGACGGCAACTTGAGCGAGCCGGCGCCGCCGACAACGAGGAAGCGGTTGACCCCCGCGCGCTTCACGCCGTCCGTGATCGCCTGCGTTCCCGTGCCGGTGCTGTCGCGGCCCGGGTTGTAGGAGCTGATAACCACATCTTGATCGGCGACGAGCTTCGCCAACGCGTCGGCATCGGTCGCGTCGGCCGACACACCGGTCAGTGCGGCATGGTCGGGCAGCTTGGCGGCATCGCTGACGACGGCCGTCACTTGGTGGCCGCGATCGAGCGCTTCGGCGAGGAGCTTGACGCCGACATAGCCGGTGGCGCCGATGAGAGCGATTTTCATGGGTTGTCCTTTTGTTGAAGTGGAGTCGCTGGGCGACCGGTGCGGTAAGTCAGGCGGCGGTCGGAGCCGCCGCGATGGCGTTGACGGCGTGCAGGAAGGCGGCCGGCCGGCCGTAGAAGGGTTGATGCTGGACCCGGACCAGCTCCCCGTCATGTTCAAGAATGAAGCTGGGGAAGCCGTGCAGCCCGAGCTGCTGCATCCACCGGCGGGTTCGCGCGATATGCTCGTCCACCGGCGCACTCTGGAAGACATGGAGGAAGGCGTCCTCCGGCAAACCGATCGACCCGGCCACTTCCGCGAGAACCGGCGTCTCGACCACGCGCCGGCCATCGACATAGTGCGCGTGCTGGATGGCGTGCATCATCCTGAGGTCTGCACCTCCCTTCATCGTGCCTGCCGCGAGAACGGCCGCGATGGTCGGGCGCGACCAGAATACCGTCGTGGCATCGGTGAGCAGGCCATCGAGATAGGCAGAGTCGAAAGCCATGCCCGTCAGCGCCGCGATGCGGGCGTCGTTCTGCTGGATATAGGCGCGCTTTTCAGGTGCAAGACCGGTCGCGGGCTCCCACAGCCCGCCCCCGTGCAGCGCGATCCCGATACCCGCCTGCCCGACGGCTTCGATCATCGGCGTGACGGCGTAGCACCAGCCGCATAGTGGATCATGGACATAGTGGAGCGTCGGAGCGGTCATGCTTCACCTCGTTCGCCCGCCGTCCCCAACACGAGAGGTGGGTTCTAACGGATCGCAGAGACTGTTATAAGCGCTTCATCGACGGCCGATTAGAGGCTCATTCTTTCAATGCCCTTCAAGCTCAGCTAACAGATGCCCGACCTGAAATCCTTTGCCGTTTTCGCCGAGACCATCGCGGCCGGCTCAATGAGCGCTGCTGCGCGCCGCCTTGGCATGACACCTTCGGCAGTCAGCCAGATCATCGGCGGACTGGAACGTCAGACCGGAGTGACGTTGCTGCACCGCTCGACGCGCCGACTTACGCTGACCGAGGCAGGCGAGCGTTGCTACCCGCATTGCCTGCGGCTGCTGGAAGCAGGACAGGCAGCAACCGCCTCGTTGGAGCAGGCGCGCGACGCGCCTATCGGCGAGCTGCGGATCGCTGCGCCGGTCGGTTTTGGGGCACATGTCGCCCCGGCTCTCGCGCCGGTGCTGGCCGAATGGCCGCGGCTGCAGCTGCGGCTGATCGTGGATGACGCCCTGATCGACCTTGTTGAGCGGCGGATCGACATCGCCTTGCGCGTCGGGTGGGCGGCGGACAGTGCCTGGGCCGTGCGCAAGTTGTGCGATCTCGACATAATCCTGTGCGCGGCACCGGCTTATCTGGAACGCCACGGTCAGCCGGAAGCGTTCGCCGAGCTCGACCGCCACCAATGGCTAGGCCTCGATCGGGAAACGCCTGAAACGATTAAGGCCGGCGAGGCAATCTCCAGCTTCACGCTCAACCTGACCGACGGAAGGGGCCGACACGAGAGAATCGATCTTCCCATTCACATCGCCACGACCAACCAGATCGCGCTTCAGCAGATGTGCGAGCAGGGCATGGGAATCGCTTGCCTGTTTCACGCGGACGTGCGGCCAGCCCTGGAACGCGGGGCGCTCATGCGCGTGCTACCGCGCTGGTCTCTGACCACCCGGCCGGTGACAATGGTGACACCCAAGCGCGACGGCGTACCGGCCAAGGTTCGTGTCGCGATGATCGCACTGGAGCGGCACTTTGCGACGCTACCGAGGTCCCACGAACCTGAGGGGTAATGGTCGCGAAAGTGGCGACATAGGCGATGTTCGAAACTCAGAGATTTCGCACCTACTGCCAGCGGTCACACGCCGTCCTGGATCGCCCGCTTGGCCGCGGCGATCCGTTCCTCATCCCGCTGATACAGCGTCCACTGCTTGATCCGCTTGGCACGGACGAGTCCTGCTCCAGTGAGGACGCGCATGTGCTCGCTGAGCGTGGGCGCACCCACGCCTAGCTTCTCCGCAATCAGTGCGCCGCACACCCCGTCCTTGACCAGGTCTCCGTCCACTTGGGGCGGGAAGTGTGCTTGCGGGTCGCGCAGCCACTCCAGAATCTGGAGCCGGCGCTCATTGGCCAGGGCGCGCAGGATCAGCGCAACGCTCATTTTGCTACTTTGCCAACCGACGAAATCATGTCATCATCTCGTGGATGCAGGGGAATACCGTGGCCGGGCCATCCTGACCTGTATGCAACGCTTGGTCCTCGTTCACAGGAGCGCCGCGCCATGGCGAGGGTGAGAAACGTTCTCTTCGTGATGACCGACCAGCTCCGGACCGACTACCTGTCGGCCTATGGGCATCCGACGCTCAAGACGCCGAACATCGATGCGCTCGCGGCGCGTGGGGTGCGGTTCACTCGGGCCTACGTTCAGTCGCCGGTCTGCGGTCCCGCGCGAATGTCATACTACACCGGGCGCTACGTCACCAGCCACGGAGCCACCTGGAACAACATCCCCTGTCGGTCGGGGAGTGGACGCTCGGAGACTATGTGCGGCCTCTCGGGCTGCGGGTCGGCCTCGTCGGCAAGACCCACATGCGGATCGACTGTGACGGCTTCTCTCGTTTGGGACTGGACCAGGGCTCGACAGCGGGTCGCTACGCCGCCGAGTGTGGTTTCGAGCCTTTCGCGCGCGACGACGGTCTGCATCCCGACTTCATCTACGACCCGGACGCGTCCTACGAGCGATACCTTCGCGAGAGGGGTTACGACGGAAAGAACCTCTGGCAGGACTGGGCCAACTCGGGGTCCGACGAGGATGGCGCACTCCTCTCAGGCTGGTATATGCGGAATGCACGCGAGCCCGCGCGTATTCCAGAGGAACACAGCGAAACGGCTTGGACGACGGACCAGGCCATGGAGTTCATCCGAGTGCAGGGCGATCAACCCTGAGTCCTGCACGTCAGCTACATCAAGCCCCATTGGCCTTACATCGTGTCGGCGCCTTACCATGACATGTACGGTCCGGAGGACTGCGTTCCTGCAATCCGCAGCGAGGCAGAGCGGGAGGATGCGCACCCGGTCTTCAAGGCGTTCATGCAGCACCCCGAGAGCGTGCTGTTCGCCAAGGAGGAGGTGAGGCTCACGGTCGCCCCGACTTACATGGGTCTCATCAAGCAGATCGACGATCACATCGGCCGCCTCATGCGATTTCTGGAGGTCCAGGGCCGGCTCGACGACACATTGATCGTGTTCACGAGCGACCACGGCGACTACATGGGCGACCACTGGCTCGGCGAGAAGGAGCTGTTCCACGAGCAGAGCGTCAGGGTGCCGCTCATCGTCGTCGATCCCTCGGACGAGGCGCAGGCGACGCGAGGAACGGTGAGCGACGCTCTCGTCGAGAGCATCGATCTTGTTCCGACCTTTGTCGAGGCCCTGGGCGGCCAGGTCGCCGACCAGCGCCTGGAAGGCCGCTCGCTCCTGGGTCTGCTCCGGCGCGGCGCGCACGCCCCCACTTGGCGCGAACACGCGGTGAGCGAACTCGATTACAGCTTCCGTCAGGCACGCCGCGACCTAGGCTTGGGTCCGAGCGGGGCGCGCGCCTACATGGTTGCGACGGATCGGTGGAAGTACGTCTTCTACAAGCGCCTTCGTCCGCAGCTCTTCGACCGGCGGAACGACCCGCAGGAACTCGTTGATCTCGGTGCGGATCCAGGCCACCAACCCACGCTCCGCGACATGGCCGACCGGCTATTCGAGTGGAGCCGGCAACGCAAGACCCGGGTCACGACGACCGACGCCGACGTCGAGCGCCTCTCGTCTTTTGCCGGAAAGCGCCTGATCGGCCTCTGGTGAGACCCCAACCGGAACCACTCAGGGAAGGGCACCGTCAACTTGGCTGCCGGCCGGCTTGCGAGATGCGGCTGAGCCGGGTAGGCGGGCGGGATGACGACATCTACCTGTCCGAGCTATGCCGGCTACCGCTTCCCGGCTGAGGTCATCAGCCACGCCGTTTGGCTGTACTTCCGCTTTCCGCTCAGCTTGCGCATGGTGGAGGAGCTGCTGGCCGCGCGCGGCATCATCGTCAGCCATGAGACCGTGCGCCAGTGGGCGCTGAAGTTCGGCCAGGTGTTTGCCAACCAGATCCGCCGCAGGCTGCCTGCCGCCGGCGCCAAGTGGCACATGGATGAGCTCGTGATCACGATCTCAGGGGTAAAGCACTGGCTGTGGCGCGCGGTCGACCAAAACGGGATGGTGCTAGACATCCTGGTGCAGAGCCGGCGCGACACGCGGGCCGCCAAGCGCCTGCTGCGCAAGCTGATGAAGCGGCAATGCCGCCCACCGCGTGTCATGGTCACCGACAAGCTGGCGAGTTACGGGGCGGCCAAGCGCGAGGTGATGCCCTCGGTCGAGCACCGGAAGCACAAGGGGCTGAACAACCGGGCGGAGAACTCGCACCAGCCCACGCGACAACGAGAGCGGCAGATGAAGCGCTTCAAGTCAGCCGGCCAGGCGCAGCGTTTCCTCTGCGCCCACGACGGGATCAACAACCTCTTCCTCCTCCGCCGCCATCAAGTGCCCGCCACCCAGTATCGAGCCGCCCGGACCCAGGCCTTTCAGGTTTGGGCCGAGGTCACCGGCGTCGCCGCTTCGGCGTAACCACGAGCACGCTGCTCTCATCGTACGCCATCGCGACCCCAGTCCGACAAGTTGACGGTGCCTTCGCAGATGTGAGGCCACCCTTTTGGCTCGATACAGGGAACATTCCTCTCACCACGCTGTTGCGACGAGTATCTCCGATAGCTGCGTCGTATAGCGGTCCGAGAGCCGGTCATGCCGCGTGGACCATCCCCGCTCAATCCCCGTCGAGAGCGGGCGGATGGTGCCGCGGCCATAGCGGGCGTTCACCGTGTCCATCGCGGCCATGACCTTCGCCGACCGGATCGGGTCGCGTGTGGCGAACAGCATCAGCGGCTGCTCGGCCTCACGCACCAGGTCGTTCAAGACCACTCCCGCTTTGTAGTAGCGGTGCCCCGCTCGCCAGAGTGGCTTCAGCATCCTTACTGCCTCCGCGATCAGCTCCATGCTGTCCGACGTCGGCTCGATCCGTGCAGCCCGCTGCTCGGAGTGCCACGGCTCGTCCGGCTTGTGTGGATGGGTCTGCAGGAACACGGCCATGTGGCAAGCCTGCAGCCCCTCCGCCCGCAGCTTCTCCCCTGCCCTGGTCGGCATAGGCCGCGACTGCCTCCCGCAGCTCCTGCCAGGTCGTGACGGGGTGCCCGAAGGGCCGCGTGACTGCGATGCCCTTGCGGGTCGCGGCCATGAGCGAGAGCGGCAAACAGGACACGCCCAGCAGCTCAGCCTGGACCCGTGCGCCGACCACGGTAAGCTGGCTCCTGACTTGCCGTGGATCGACGCGCAGGAAGTCGGCAATCGTCACTACGCCCGCCTTCGCCAGCTTGTCCGTCGTCCGGCCGCCGATGCCCCACACCTCGCTGACAGGCAGATCTGCGTAGTAGCCGGCGCGAACGTCGGGATCGGTCAGGTCGCACACTCCCCCAAGTTTGGGGTCGCTTTTTGCAATTGAGTTTGCAAGCTTCGCAATTGTTTTCGTTTGTCCATACCCTATGCAGGTAGGTATCTTGGTGATGCGGCGTACATCTTCACGCAGCTGGAGGCAACGCTCGTGCAGATCGCCGGGCAACCCGGTCAGGTCGAGAAAGGTCTCGTCTATGCTGTAAGGCTCAGCCCTTGGCACCCGGTCAGCTAGGGTCTAGGGACAAAGTTTTTAACATACTGTACTCTCACAACATTTTCTCGATCTGCATGCGTCATTGTTGCGGTGTGCAATATGGTGGAATCCAGTGCGTATAGGGTTGTTGTAAGTAGGATTGGAGAGATCGTTGCCGCTCCGGCCAACTTTGTCCCTAGACCCTAGGACTTGATAAACCCTGCGGGAAATATCGCCATAAAGGGCAAAATTGCTTGAGTACCAGTGAACATCCCGCAGCTCTCGTTTGCTGCGGATCAAGTGCCAAGGGTCTCCCATTTTGATGGCCAAGGTTTTTGCCGAGGCCGAGCGTGACCTGCCCCCCTAGAAGTGAGCCGCCGGTTATGAGAGGCCGGCGGGCAAACGGGGGGTAGGATGACGCGCAAGCATCACAAGCCGGAGGAGATCGTGACCAAGCTCCGGCAGGTCGAGGTCCTGGTGGGCCAGGGCAAGCCGGTGGCTGAGGCCGTCAGGACGATCGGCGTGACGGAGGCGACCTACTATCGTTGGCGGGCCGAGTATGGCGGGCTGAAGCTGGACCAGGTGCGTCGGCTGAAGCTGCTGGAGCAGGAGAATGGCCGCCTGCGCCGGGCGATCTCGGACCTGACGCTGGAGAAGCTGATCCTGAAGGAAGCCGCGTCGGGAAATTTTTGAGCGCCGCGCGTCGTCGCGCTGCCGTGGGCCACGTCACGGCGGCGCTGGGTGTCTCGCAGCGCCTTGCCTGCAAGGTGCTGGACCAGCACCGCTCCACGCAGCGCAAGGCACGCAGGACGGCTGACGACGAAGCGGCGCTAACGCAGGCGATCATCGATCTCGCGACGCAGTACGGGCGGTATGGCTACCGGCGGATCACAGCGCTGCTGCACGCCGAGGGCTGGTGCTGCAACCACAAGCGGATCGAACGGATCTGGCGGGCCGAGGGCCTGAAGGTGCCTGCCCGGCAGCCGAAACGCGGGCGGCTGTGGCTGAACGATGGCTCGTGCCTGCGGCTGAGGCCAGACCGCCCCAATCATGTCTGGGCCTACGACTTCGTCGAGGATCGCACGCGCGAGGGCCGCAAGTTCCGCACGCTGAACGTGGTCAACGAGTTCAGCCGCGAGTGCCTGGCGATCCGGGTGCAGCGCAAGCTGGGCTCGACCGAGGTGATCGACGTGCTGACCGACCTGTTCATCACCCGCGGCACACCGGCGTACATCCGCTCCGACAATGGCCCGGAGTTCGTGGCCACAGCCGTCAAGGGCTGGATCACCACTCTCGGCGCCAAGCCGGCATACATCGAGCCGGGCAGCCCCTGGGAGAACGGGTATGTGGAGAGCTTCAACGGCAAGTTCCGCGACGAGCTGCTGGCCTGCGAGGCGTTCAACACACTGGCTGAGGCTCGTGTGCTGATCGAGCAATGGCGGGTGCACTACAACACGGTGCGGCCGCACAGCTCGCTGGGCTACCGGCCTCCAGCACCCGAGGTCATCCTGCCGAAGCCGCCAATGCCCGCGGGCCCGCCAGGTCCGGCCGGATCAGCCCCGGCGCTTGGCGCCATGCTGAACTAACATTTCACCCGGATCACTCGATGGGGGCTGGCCACTTCCCCCTCGCGCTCGGTCGCAGGCGCTGGCCGCCGGTTGGCGTGCCGCCCGCCGACCGGCCACGTTGGTCCGGGCGCTTCGCGCTGATGGCGCGCGAGTTGAACGAATGCCCACCGGGCTACCGCTATGGCGTGCAGGCCCACTTCAGCTTGGTGCTGCTCGACCTGCTGCGCCTCGTCGGCGCCCCCCACGTCGGGAATGGCGCCCAAGCCGCTGACCCGCTGCTCGCCGCCGCCTTCGCGTTCATCGAGCGCAGCCACCACCGGCCGATCTCGGCGCAGGACGTGGCCCGAGCGGTCGGGCGCAGCGTCGCACACCTGACCACGGCCATGCGCGTGCGCACGGGGCTGACCACGGGCGAGTGGATCGCGGAGCAGCGCATGGCCGAGGCCCGACGCTTGCTGGCCGGCACCGGGCTGGATCTCGGCACCATCGCCGACCGGACCGGCTACTCGGGCGCGGACGCCCTCGCCCGCGCGCTCCGCCGTACGCACCGCCTGACGTCCGCCGCTTGGCGCCTCGCGCACCGGGGCCAGCCGCCCTACACCTAAAGAACGGCCAGCCACACCGAAAACCCGGTCCTTCCACGCGCGGACCTGCCTGGCGCAGGGTGCGGTGAAAGAACTGGGGGACCTGTTCCATGGCCTTGTCCATCCAGCCGCTCAGCGTCGGCGACATCGAACTCGACGCAAGCTTCCTCACCTGGCAAACGGATTGCGGCACCAAGGTTTGGGCGCCCACCACGGTTTGGCTGATCCTGGGCGCGGACAAGCCGATCCTGGTTGACAGCTCTTTCCGTTCCGTCGAGGACGCAAAGGCGCAGCAGTATCTCACATGCCGCCGCTCGCCGGAGCAGGAGTTGGCCGCGCAGCTCGCCAAGCACGGGCTGCGGCCGGAGGACATCGGCCTGCTCGTGCATACCCATGTGCATATGGACCACGCTGGCCAAGACCATCTGCTGCCCAACGCCCGCATCCTGGTGCAGCGGCGCGAGCTGCAGAATGCCGCGGCACCGGACATGTACCCCGCGCCGTTCTACGACCGGCTGGACGTGGCGCGTCTCGTGCACGACCACTGGCCGCGCGTCGAGGTGCTGGACGGCGAGACCGAGATCACGCCAGGCGTGCGCTGCGTGCCCATGCCCGGCCACACGCCGGGGCACCAGGCGATCTACGTCGCGACCGCGTCCGGCACCGCGATCGTCGCCGGCGACGCGGCCATGACGGTGCGGTTCAACGTGCGCCAAGGCATCGCGCCCGGGTTCTTCGACGACATGGCCCAGACCATGGAGGGCCTGCGGCAGCTTGCGCGCGACGGGAAGCACATCCTGCCTACCCACGATGACGAGGTGTTCCGCCTGTATCCCGAGGGTGTCAAGTAAGCGGCCGTTTCAGCCTTGAGCCTTCCCGATCGGGCCAACAAACCGGTCGTTTCCTGGCCCGCCCCGGCCGGCCCTAGACCGCCTCCAGGTGCAATCAGCGTGGGCACGACGTCGATGATTGCGATCCCGCGTGCAGCCTTTATGCGCTCAGTTGCAGTGAGCGTGGGTTCGGACGTTCAGCCCCGGTGCAATGAGCGTGGGCACGGGCCCCCGATGATTGCGATCCCACATGCGGATGTTTGCGGTTCACTATACGTAGGCGTTGTCCGCGGTCGCATGGACGTCGGCCTCCAGGTGGAAGGTCCGTAACCTTTCGGCCTGTCGCCTAGAACGGTGGATCGGGTGCCTGGGCCAGCCCAGGCAACCCTTCATACCAATCGAGGAGATCCTGATGCGCTTCACCAAGTCGCTGTCCGCCGCCGCGCTCGCCCTTTGCCTCGCCGTGGCCGCCGTCCCCGTCGCGCGGGCGGCCACCGAGGCCCCGTTCACGCAGCAGGCGTTTGCGGCCACCCAGCACGAGGGCAAGCCCATCCTCGTGGACATTTCGGCGCCCTGGTGCCCGGTCTGCGCCAAGCAGCGCCCGATCCTCAGCCAGCTCATGGCCGACCCGGTCTTCAAGGACCTGGTCGTCTACCAGGTCGATTTCGACAGCCAGAAGGATGTCGTCCGCGCGCTGGGTGCACAGATGCAGAGCACACTGGTGGTCTTCCATGGCGCCGCCGAGAAGGGCCGCTCCACCGGGGACACGAACACCCAATCCATCAAGGCGCTCCTGCAAAAGGCGAACGGCTAGTCCGAGGATCGTCCGAGCATGAGCCTGCCATTCGCCAGCATGGGGTTCGGCTTCGTTGCGGGCATGCTCTCGACGCTGTCGCCCTGTGTGCTGCCGCTGCTGCCCCTGGTGCTGGGACCCGCCATGGCGGTTCACCGCCTGGGGGTTGCAGCGTTGGCGGCCGGGCTGGTGACGTCGTTCGTCGGCGTCGGCCTGTTCGTGGCGACCATCGGCTTCTCGGCCGGGCTGGACGGCGACGTGTTCCGCAGCGCCTCCGCGGTGCTGCTCGGCATCATGGGTGTTGTGCTGCTCAGCGGGGCGCTGCAGCAGCGCTTCGCCGTGGCGACGGCGGGCGTCAGCAACGCGGGCAACCGCCTGATCCAGCGGCTCACGCCCACGGGCCTGGGCGGCCAGTTCGTGCTCGGATTGCTGCTGGGCGCGGTCTGGAGCCCCTGCGTCGGTCCCACGCTCGGGGCTGCCTCCGTCCTGGCGGCCCAGGGGCGCGACCTCGCCAGCGTGACTTCCGTCATGGTGGCGTTCGGCCTGGGCACGGCGGTGCCGCTGCTCGTGGTCGGGTCCTTGTCCCGGCAGGCGCTCATGCGCTGGCGGGGCAGGATGATGAGCGCCGGGAAGACCGGGAAACTCATCCTAGGCGGGGGCGCCCTGGCGGTGGCGACCCTCATCCTGACCGGGGCGGACCACGCGCTGGAAGGCGCGCTGGTCGCCGCGTCCCCGGCCTGGCTCACCGACCTGACGACGCGGTTCTAACGCTTTCAACGGCGCCCCCAATGGGCACCCCGAACCAAGGATCGACCCTTAATGTCCATCAAGCCACGCGCGCCGGTTCCTGCGCTCAGCCTGCCCATGGTCGGCGGCGGCCAGTTCGAGCTGGCGCAGAGTGCGCCCAAAAGGTTCACGCTGCTCGTGGTCTATCGCGGCCTGCACTGCCCCATCTGCAAGACCTACCTGCGCGACCTCGACCGCAAGCTCGCCGAGTTCGAGGCACTCGGCGTCAAGGCCGTGGCGGCCAGCACCGACACGCGGGAGCGGGCGGAGCAATCGAAGGCCGACTGGGGAATCGGGCATCTGCCCATCGCCTACGGGCTCGGCATCGAGCAGGCGCGCACATGGGGCCTCTATATCTCGGCGGGCATCAAGGATGATGAGCCTCGGTTGTTCGCTGAGCCCGGCCTGTTCCTGGTCCGGCCGGACCAGACGCTCTATGCGGCCTCCGTCCAGACGATGCCGTTCGCCCGGCCGTCCTTCTCGGACGTGCTCGCCGCGGTGAAGTTCGTGACGGAGAAGGACTATCCCGCCCGCGGCGAGGCATAGGAACCCGGAAGGGGGAGACTTGCTCGTGGGCTCCCCCGCTTTCATGCGATGATGCCTAAGGACATGATCCGAGCCCCACGCCCGCGCGACGCGATCGCCACCGACCCGGAAGAATGGGCGGTGCTGATGGTGCTTGCGCAGGGTGGCGATGACGCCGCCTACCGGAGCCTGCTCGTGGGCGTCACACCCTACCTGAGGGCGATCGCCAGCCGCGCGCACCGCAACCCGAGCGACGCCGAGGACACCGTCCAGGACGTCCTGCTGACATTGCATGCCGTCCGGCAAACCTACGATGCATCCCGCCCGTTCAAGCCGTGGCTGGCCGGGATCGCGCGGCACCGGGTCATAGACCGCCTGCGCGCGCTGGGCCGCGCGGCTACGAGGGAGGTCGCCCTCGAGCTGGAGCACGAGGCGTTTCCCGCGGCCGAGACGAACGAGAATCTCAGCTTCGAGGCACAGGACCTCCACTTGGCGATCAGGGCGCTCCCGCCCGGGCAGCGGCAGGCTGTGACGCTGCTCAAGCTGCAGGAGAAATCCATCAAGGAAGCCTCGGCGGTCAGCGGGATGTCGGTCGGCGCGCTCAAGGTGGCCACGCACCGGGGCATCGCCGCCCTGAGGACGCTGCTGCATAAGCGGGGCCCCAAGAAATGATGGACACCCCCGACCTCATCGAGAGCCTGGCCGCAGATGCCCGTCCGGTGCGGGCGATCCGCTCGCCCCTGGTGCGGACCGGGGGATGGCTGGCGCTGGCGGCAGGCATCCTGTTGCTGCTTGTCATCGAGCATGGCCTTCGCCCTGATCTGGTGGAGCAGCTCCGGAAGCCCTCGTTCCTGGCGGGCTGCATGGCGTCCGCGGCGACCGGCGTCCTTGCGGCCGTTGGATGCCTGCTGGGCAGCCTGCCTGACCGCTCCCGCCGCTGGCTGCTCCTGCCGCTGCCGACGCTGCTCGTCTGGGTCTCCACCATCGGCTACGGGTGCCTGACCGATTGGGTCAGCATGGACGCGGGCGCGCTGCGGATGGGCGAGGCGGTCCGGTGCTTCGCGACCGTGCTCGCCGTGAGCGTGCCGCTGTCCGTGGCGATGTTCGCGATGCTCCGCCATGCCGCCCGGCTCCGCCCCAAGCTGGTGACGATGACGGCAGGCCTGGCAGTTGCCGCGATGACCTCCACGGCGCTGTCGCTGCTGCATCAGATCGACGCGACAGTGATGATCCTGGCGTGGAACCTGGGCGTGGCCGCGCTACTGGTAGCGCTCGAGGGCGCCCTGGGCCGCCGGGTGCTGTCCCGGTTGGCGCGGAGTTACGCCCCGGGCTAGGCGAGCGGCTGCGCTATGCCCGGCTGCAGGCCGCCCCGCCGAGCACGCAAAAGGAAGCGCAATGCGGGTGGTTCAGCGCGACCGGGCGGTTTGCCTCCGCCAGCGTCGCGCCGAGCTCGAAGCGCATGTCGTAGGGCAGCAGGGTACAGGCGACCACGGCGGGCGATGACGCCCCCTGGCGCTTCACCACCATGCGCGAGCCGGAGCACATGACCTCGTCGGGCGAGCGGCCCAGGATGCCCCAGCATGCCTCGGTGACTTCCGGGACGTCCCGGGCAGCATCCATCTCGGGGAACAGCATCAGCCGGACCGGGTCCGAGGCGTCGATGCCGATGCCGAGCCCGGCGAACAGTCGGGCGAACCCGGCGCGGACCTCCGCTTCCGCCTCCCCGGAGAGGAGGCGTGCGGCGACATGCACCTCGAACCCGGCGCGATATAGCCAGGCGAGGCCATCCACGGTCGGATGCCAGGTGCGCGCGCCACGCTCGGCCTCGTGGACGGTGGTCCCGTAGTGGTCGAGCGAGACGCGCACGGTCAGGCGCGCGCCGAACCGTTGCCGGAGATCCAGCAACCTGGGCTGGACCTTCTGCATGGGCCTCATGGCGTTGGTCAGCACGAGCGCATCGAACCCGCGCGAGAGCGTGTCTTCGAGCATCGCGATCATGTCCGGGTTCATGAAGGGCTCGCCGCCGGTGAAGCCGATGAGGCGGGTGGGCAGGCAGTCCCGTGCGATCTCGTCAAGGTAGCGGGCGACCTCGGCTCGGATCAGGTAGGCCAAACGGTCGTTCCGTGGCGAGGACTCGATGTAGCAGTTCAGGCACGCAAGGTTGCAGAGCGTGCCGGTGTTGAACCACAGCGTCCCCAGCGCCTTGAGGCTGACCTTGGCGCGCCTCTCGCCGCGGGCCGTGACGTCGGGGTCGCGGAACTTCTTCTTGGCGAGCGCCGGGGCGGACGCGAAAGCGGAAGCGGTCATTGTCAGGATATCTCCTGGGCGAGTTCAGGGAAGGCGGGCGTCTGGCGCAAGTTGCGCAGCCAGTCGCGAAGGCTGGCCTGCTCCAGCAAGGGGTCGGGCAGGCAGCCCAGGGCCGAAGCCAATGCGTGCAGGTCCGAAGCTCGTCGGTGTCGGCAAGAGTAGGAAGCCAGCTGATCGAACCGAACCGCCGGAGCGCCTCCGCCAGCCTTGCCCTGGTGTCCGCCCGGGAATAGGCAACGGAGCGCCAGACGACCGCAGGCACCGGAGCCCGGCCGCCGAACAGCCAGAAGCCGCCGTCGGTTGCCGGACCTATGGCGTATGGAGGCCCGCCATGCCGGACCGTGCGTGAGGCAGCGCGAAGCAGCGCCGGGGTGACCTGCGGTGCATCGGCGCCAATGAGCAGCACCGAGCCATGGCGCTCCAGCAGTGCCGCATAGACGCGATCCAGCCGCATGCCCAGCTCGCCATCGCCCTGCCAGAGCGTCGGGAATGCGCTCCATGCCGGATGGGCCAGCGCGTCTCGCTCGGCTACCGCCCAATGCGGCCGGATGTCAGATCCGGCGGCGTATGCGACTGCGGCGACCGCCGAGGCGGCCCGGCGGTGGAACTCGGTCGCGAGCGCGCCGCCGATGCCCTTGGCCCGGCGTGTCTTCACCGGGCTGAGGCCGGGTGTCTTGACGAAGATGGCGACGGCGGTCAACGGGCGCCTCCTCGCAGACGGCGCCACTCGGGCCAGGCCTGGGCGGCGGTCAGCCACAGATGCCGCGCGGTCGTGGCGGCCCAGCCGCCGCGCTCGTATTTCCGGGCGCTCGTGAACAGGCGGGCGCCGATCCGCCGCAGGGGGATGCCCGCCCGCCGGGCGGCCCACGCCATGAGGATGTAGGCCAGCAGATAGCCTCCGCCGAACAGCACGGGGTTGCGGTCGCGAACCCGAACCAAGTCGTCCCGGTGCGAATGGAGCGACTCGAGCGTAAGCGTGTGGTGGAGCCCGAACGCGAAGAACGCGCCGACGAGACCCGCCGCTGCGACAAGCAGGACTGCCCGCGGCAGCCATGAGGGACGGTTCGGCGCGGCTGCGCTCATGCGGCGGATGCTGCCACACAGGGGGCGGCCAGCGCAGCGTCCCGGGAGCAAGCGCCTGCCCCGCTTGCGCCAGTTCCTCCGGGGGAAGGATGTCCAGGCTGGGCCATAGGCCGGACGGCAGCGCGTCCGCGTAGCCCTGGGGAAGGCTCGCGGCCCGCATCGCCGCTGCCGCCGCAGGGTGGTCGTATTCGAGCGGGAGGTGCCGGATCTCGATTGCACCGTGGCCGGGCTCGAGCAGGCTGAACCAGACGCGCGGCGTGCCGTCGTTGGCGGGAACGCCGATGGCGCCTGGGTTGTGCCACAGCAGGCCGTCGACCATGCGCGTGAACGGGATGCCGCAATGGCCGCCGATGACGCCGTCGCACCCTGCATCCTGGACGAGCCGCCGGAGGTCGTCGTCCGGGCTCGAACCGAAGACGAACTCGTTGATCCTCTCCGGGCTGCCGTGGACGACGGCGAGCCGCCGCTCGCCCATCAGCAGATCGATGCGGCGCGGCAGGCTCCTCATCCAGCGGCGGGCGTCCTCGTCGAGCATCGCGTCGGCATGGGAGTGCCAGGCGGCGGATAGCCGGTCGCAGGCCGATCCGGCCGTAAAGCCGCAGCCGCAATCCTCGGCGCGCTCGCCCAGGGATTTCTCGCAGTTCCCCATCACTACGTGGATGCCAGCATCGCGGACCATCTCGACCGTCGCCGCGGGATCGGCGCCGTAGGCCACGACGTCGCCCGTGCAGATGGTGCGCTCGGGCGGGATGCCGAGCCGTCGCGCCTCCCCCAGGAGGGCGCTCGTGGCCTGCAGGTTACTGTAGCAGCCGCCGAACAGGAGCACGGCGCCGCGCGCTTCCACCATGGGGACCATGTTTGGCGTCATTGCTGAGGTAGCCCGGCGACCGACAGGCCCGTCCTGGGCGCCAGGACAGCTCCCGCGACGAAGCCTGCAGTGCAGAGAGCCAGGCCCCAGGCGTTGACGCCGAGGTCGAGCGCAAAGGGGCCGGTTCCCAGGGCAAGGCTGGGGGAGAAGATGTGCAGCTGCCCGAAGGTCTCCACGGCGCGGACGACGCCGATAGCGACACCGGGCCAGAGCGCCAGGTGGAAGCTGGTGGGTCCCGCTGACCGGATCCAGGAGAGCAGGAAGATAGGTGCCAGTCCCATCACCATCGTCCCGCTGATGGTGGTCGCCGCGATGATGGCCGGACCGACCCGGTCGCCGAGGTAGATGGAAAGCAGTGGTAGGTTGCCCACAACCGCGACCACCACCAGGGCGATGCGGCCCGTCGCGAGATGGCGGGGTGTCGGATCCGCCGAGCGGTTCCGCCAGTCCCGCGCCGAGAGCTTGGCCACGCTGGTCAGCGTCGAGTCGATGGTGGACCCTCCCGTCATCAGCATAATGGCGTTGAACACCAGCAGTATGCCTAGACCGAACGAGGCCGGGACCGTAACGCTGGTCGGCTTGCCCAGGCCGAACGACAGGCCATAGAGGCCGATCAGGCTGAACAGGAAGATGAAGCTGCCGCTCAGCACGCTGGCGAGTAGGAAGCTCCGAAGCGCCTGCTTCGGTTGGTTCAGGAACCCCCGGTCGGTGAGGACCGGATCGTGGAACGGATAGGAGAAAACCTGGACCAGGGCGAGCAGGCAGAAGGTCAGGCCGCCCTCCCGCGTTGCCTGGGAGACCTCGGGCAGCCCCTTGGCCTCGAGCCCGGGGAACAGGACGGCCAGCACCAGCGCCAGCAGGACGAACGCCAGGACGATGTGGACCCGGTCGGTGGTGAGGCTCGCCCGCATGCCGCCGCGCCAGGCGTAGGCGACGGTAAAGGCGGTGACGAGAACGACCGCCAGCCAGTACAGGCTGCTGCCCTCCGGCCCGAAGTAGAGCGACATCACCTTGGTATTCGACCAAATCTCGTTGGCCAGCCTGAACAGCACAAGCAGCATGAACAGCTTCGCCGCGGCCACCCCGTACTTGCTGACCAGGAAGTGCGGCAGCGAGCGGTATCCGCCTCGCGTCCGCAGCAGGTAGATGGCGACGCCCGCCACCACGAAGCTCAGGTAGTAGACCGTGTAGCCGAGGCCGCCCGTGAGCCCGTAGCCGTAGGCGAGGTCGGAGGCGTTGGCGATGGACTTGGCGAACACCCAGGTGACGGCGGCGCTCATCGCCACCATCCACACGCCCGGGGGCCGCCCGTCGTCCTGCCGCCCGTCGAAGAACTGGGCAGCGGCGACCCGCCGGGGTGTCACCCACCAAGTGAGCGCGCAGAATGCGAGCAGGACGAGCCAAGGTGCCGCTGTTTGCAACCGTCTTACTCCTTGCAGGGTTGTGGAGGCCGATCGGCTTCGCCCGCCCGAAGGCTAGGCCCCGCGGCGCCGCAGAGGCATGGGCACCCGGTGCCCGGACGGGAAGGGCCGTCCAGGGCCGGTGATGGAAGCCAAGGTTCACGCATGGGGTACCCAGTCGGCAACATCTATCGTTCCCGTGCCGGAGGTGGACGGGGTTGCCTCAAGGTTCGGGTTCCGGCGCAGAAGGTTACGGCACCCGACCGCACCCGTCAGTTGGTCGGTGCGGGCCTCACTTGGTCGGCATGGCCGCAAATCCGCTGGCGACGTCGGCCAAGCTCTGCCCGACGATGTCCGGCGCGGCCATCGTGGCGGGGACGCTCTGGCCCCGGGCGACGAAGCCCGTGAGCAGCCCGGCGCACTTGGCCCCGTGCACGTCCCAGGCGTGCGTGGCCACCAGCGCCAGCTCCGCAGGCGCCACGCCAAGCACCTCCGCGGCGTGCAGGTATATCCCTCGCCGCGGCTTCCACTGCCGGATTTCGGCGACGGAGATGACGCGCTCCACCTCGGAGGAGAGCCCCGCGCGCTGGAGGAGCGCCTGCGTCGTCTCCGCCGCGCCGTTGCTGAGGGCGGCGACGCGCACGTCTGCGCTCCTCAGGATGCGGAACGCCTCGGCGGCGTCGGGATGGGGATCGAGTTGTCCGAACCCGTCCAGCACCGCGTTGAGCCCGGCCTTGCCAAGCTCCCGCCCGTGCTCCCGCGCGACCTCGGCCAGGGTTGCTGCCGCGATGTCGCGGAACCCGGCGTACGTGTCGGTTGCGGCCAGTGCGAAGGCGTCCCGCAGGATGCGGGCGAACCAGGTCTCCAGGCTGGTGCCTGGGATGCCTTGCGCCGAGAGCCGGGGACGCAGGGATTCCAGGGAGAAGGTGGTCTCGACGATATCGAACGCCACGACGCGCGGGCGAGCGGCCACGGGAACCTCCCTATCAGTGAGGACGTGCAACGCCCAGGGGCCGCCGGGTTCCAGTATCCGCTTGCCCGCCTACTGCGTCGCGTCCCGGGACATGTCGCCCAGGAGCTTTGCAAGGCCCTGGGTGGGCTCCGCACCCATGGTGAGCCCGTGCCGTCCGTAGACTTGTCGACCGACGAACTCGGCCGAGTTGTAGGTCAGCCAGACTTTGCCGCTGTCGTCCTCCCAGACCAGGGCTTTCAGCGGGAGGTCGATAGCCAGGGTCGGATTGGTTCGCATGGCGGGAGTGCCGCCTTTGGGATTGCCGAACACGACAACGGTGCGGGGGCAGAGCTGGAGCCCGGCAGCCTCGGCCGCGGCGGCGTGGTCGAGCTTGGCGAAGACGGCCCATCCCTTGGTCCGGACCGCCGCCTCGAAGCGCTCGATGGTCTCCGCCGCGGAACGGAGGCTCGCGACGGTCACGAGACCGCTCTCAGCTGCGGCTGGCGCCTGCGGCGGCGTGGATTGCTGGGCGCGGGCGGGGCCGAGTGAGGCAACGCCGAGACACGCCAAGATGGCGATCGGGCATAGCCATGTCGTTCTGTCCATCGCGGTCTTCCTTGGGTCAGTTGGCCTACAGAGGTCCGTGCCGCGTGTCCGCGTCGGGAGTTGGCGCGTCTTGTAGCGGCTGCATCAGCATTCTGCCGAGACGCAGCTCGCCAGGGCAGGGCAATCGCTTGAGATTGGGCCTGGACACGGGGGCAGGTTTTTGGGTTGGTAAGGATGTGGTTTGGATGAGGTTCCACGAGCTTGGAGCCTGTGCATGTCTTTGCCTGCTGCGCCGTCGCTGATCGACCACTTTGCCGCTCTGGAGGACCCCCGCCAGTCCTGGAAGGTGCTGTATCCGCTGCCGGAGGTGCTGTTGCTCGTGCTGTGCGGCAGGCTGGCCGGGGCGGAGGACTTCGTCGAGATCAGGCGCTGGGGCCAGACGCACCAGGACTTCCTGCGTCGCTTGCTGCCCTACAAGGCCGGCCTGCCCAGCCACGACACCCTGAACGACGTGGTGAACGCCATCGACGGCGCGCTGTTCGCCGAGCGCTTCACCGCCTGGGTCGAGGGCCTGCGCGACCCGGCTCCCGCTGGCCTTGTTTCCGAGGCCGTCGCCCCCGAGGCCGCCCCTGAGTTCGTCGCCATCGACGGCAAGACATCCCGGCGTACGCACGACCGCGGCAAGGGGCGTGGGCCGCTGCACCTGGTCTCGGCCTGGGTGTAAACAAGCGCTCAGCTGGGACCCCGCTGGGATCGGTTCTACCGCATTGATCATACGCAGAAAAATGCCGTAAAGGTAGGGTCCCGGTCGGCGCCGACCGGGACCCTACCTTTCGGCCACTTCTCGCCACAAAATCAGTGCGCTGCAGCCGCTTTCGGGATGGGTCCGGTTCGGCGCTTGTTCACAGCTCAGGGAGCAACCGGAGCTGGACATCAATACCAGTTCCCCGTCCGCCCCTCCGCGGCAGCCCAGAACGCCTTCCGCAGCGGAGGTTCCCAGTGCCTGGACGCGGACCGAAGCCACTGCCGCGCGTCGTCGTTCAGCCATGCCATATATGACACGGCGGTGATGACCGGCGCGACGCCACTCTGCCTCCACCGGTAGCTGGCCCCGCCCTGCCCATCCAGGCTGTCGAGCACGGCCGCGACAATGGCGAGCAGGCCGAAAGCGCAATAAACCGAGGCCGCCGCCGGCGTGAACAGTTCGTAGACCACAGCCCAGGGCTTGCTCGGCGCCCTGGTGAACAAGTCCACCCGGGGTTCGAAGCGCATTTCTCTGCCCAAGGCGATGCCGACCACCAGGCAGGCCACGGCGTCCACTAAGCCGCCCGCCGAGCGCACGAAGCATCCTGGCCTGGACGTCGCCCCGGCCAGTGCCGCCGATAGGTCGGCTTGCAAGATGGCCACTGCCCTGTTCAGCTCCGGGGTGGCCATCAAGTCGAATGGGAGGAACCAGCTGTCGTCCGCATCGGTGTCCTCCCCCTCCGGCGGGTCCGGCAGCCGCCGGCACTGGACGCAGATGAGCGTCATTCGCCCGCCGGCATGCCAGAAGTGGGCCCGGGAGGCCGGGTAGCACCTGCGGCACTGGTCCTTGAGCAGGACGCCGTGGTCCGGGCACAGCACGCAGCACCCCAGGCGCCAGGTGGCGCGCTCATAGGTTTCGCCCCAGCGCGCAACGTCGTCCTGGACGCAGGCAGGGCACCAGGCGACACCCTCCCGGTGCCAGCACGAGGTGCTCCCGTCACCGGGGACGATCCGTAAAGCCCGCAGCCGCTCGGGAGCGACCTGGGCTGCCGCCGCAAGCGCGGCTTCCAGGCCCGGGTCGGCACGATAGTCCAGCCATCGCATGGTCCCGTGGCCAGCGCCGCCGGCGCGGCTGCCTGGCAGGCACGCGGTCAGCTCGGTTGCCGAAAGGTCGTAGCGCGCGGCGATGCGGGCAGCCCAGGACGAGATCGCCTCCCCTGGCAGGGGCTGGGGCGCCAGGGGCAGCGGCTCCCGCATCCTGCCCCCAATCCCATTCACGATCCCACCGACGATCACGCTCCTTGCCGTACGGCGCCGGCGCGGCCCTGCGGGCGCGTGTCGCGGGTGGGGGCGGCGACCCCGCGCCAGATTTCCGGGTCGTCGAAGCTCTCCAGCCCGATCCTCTCCGTCCCGCCACGGATGGCCGCGACCGCCGCGCGCTCCAAGGCCTTGCAGATGCCGAGCGTGACGCCGCCGGTCCGCTCGACCAGCAGGCGGCGCAGCTTGGAGGAGTCCACCGGCGACGGCTCGCGCAGCGGCAGGCTCCAGGCCAGGCGGTTGACGAAGCCGCGCAGGGCCTCGCCATCCGTCCACGGCAGCAGCTCGACGTCGGTGAACCGGCTGCGGAGCTGGCTGTCGGACAGCAGGGCGTGCCGCGCCTCGGGCACGCCGACGCCGACGAAGGCCAGGCGCAGCTCGTTGGACATGAAGCGCAGCAGCTGCAGGAAGATGCGCTGCTGGCGCGGCGTGCCGGCCAGCACGGAGTTGATCTCGTCGATCACCACCAGCCGGGTTTGCAATTCGCCCAGCAGCCGCATGACCACCGCCTGGACGGGATACCCGCTGTTGAGGTGGGCGCCCGCAGGGGCGTGCATCGCCTGCAGCAGCTGCACGAAGAACGCCCGCTCCGCCGGCTCGTGCGGCATCAGCATCACCACCACCGGCCGCTGCTGCACCCCGGCACCGTCGTCGAACGCCACCGCCGTCTGCCGCTCGAACTTGCGGATCAGCATGGTCTTGCCCATCCCGCTCTCGCCGATCAGCAGGATGTTCTCCATCCGCTCCCGCCGCGGCTGCGTGGACGCCTCGTGCAGGTAGCCGAGCACGCGGTCCGCCGCCGGGTTCTGCACCCAGCGCTCGGCGTGGATGTGGGCGATGCGCGCCTCGGCGTCCAGCGCCGCAATGGGTCGCACGTCCTGCGGCAAGTGCGCGAACCCAGCATTGGCCGCCATCACCAGAACTCCACGCCGCTGGCCTCGCCCTCATGAGGCATTGGCACCGTGGCCTCGCCGTCCTTGGCCTTGGTGTCCTTGGCCACGCCGTCCTCCGGCCGGGAGGGTGGCGTCTCGTCTTCTGATCCGCCAAACCGGTCCGCGCGACCGAACGCCGTGCGGCCTTGCTACGTCCCTGCGCGTCGGCCAGCACGCGGCGCTGCTCCTCGACGGCTGCGAAGATCGCGTGCTCGTCCACAGTCAGGCGCCCCTCCTTGTGCAACCTGCGCGTGACCTCACGGTGTTCCCACAGCGTGATCGGCCGGCGGCCCAGGTCGGCGTAGGGCACCCGCGCATGGCCGCCGGTCGGCAGCTCGATGAACACCGCCTCCAGGTTGCGCGGGTCGTACTTGACCCGCAGCTTGCCGGGGCTACGGTCCACCAGGTGGGCCAGCGCGCCATCCTGGTAGAATATGCTGAACAGGCGGACGCCGTCGCGCCGGATGATCCGCTCCTCGAAGGGCAGGAAGTCGAGCAGCAGCGCCGCCGCGTCGGCCGGCACACGCACCTGCCTCCCGGCCGTCCCCTCCGCCCAGGCCGCGGCAGGCGTTTGGCCCAGCGCCGAATGCACCTCGTTGTGGTAGGGGCCGAGCACCTCCAGCACCAGGATGCGCTCGAACTCCCGGAACGTCAGCACCGCCGCCGCCTCGGCGTCGTAGTCGCCGCGCGTCGCCACGTTGGACGAGGTGGAGCCGGGCAGCGCATGCACACGGCCCATCAAGGTTCCCATCAGCCGCTCGATGTGCCCCCCGAAGTGCGGCGTCGCCGGCGGGCGGTAGTCGATGCGGATGCCGTGCTGCTCGCAGCCGCGCTCGAACGCCTTGGAGTGGAACTCGCGGCCATTGTCCACATGGATCACCTCCGGCAGGCCGTGCATCGGCCAGGCGAGGTCGATGTCGTGCGCGCTGAGCCAGTCCGCCTTCGGCAGCACCGCCTGCGCGACCGCCAGCGCCGCCGCCGTGGCGCTCGGGGCGTCGAGCGACAGGTGGAGGCCCAGCACCGTGCGGGTATGGACGTCCAGCGCCAGCGTCAGCCAGGGGCGGCCGATGCAGGCGCGGGTCACGTCATCCACCAGCATGAGGTCCACCTTGGTGTGGTCGATCTGGACCACCTGCAACGGCCGCTCCGTCCGCAGGCTGCCACTGACCTGGCGGAACTGGTTGCCGGCCGCGGCGGCGCCCTCGCGGGCCTTGACGCGCTCGCGCAGGCTGCGGGCCGACACCCGCGCCCGGAGCGCCTTCATCGACGGCACGGCCAGCCCGGCGGTGCGGCAGTTCGCCTTCAGGTGCCGCCAGACCACCTTGAGGGTCGGGCGCTCCCGCTTGAGGTACACCTCCTCGATGGCTGTCTCCACCTCCTTCTCGGCTGCCACGTTGAGACGCCGCGCGCCCCGGACCTGACCAGGCTTGCGGGGCAGCAGCGAGGCCGTGACCGGGTTGGCGCGGAAGGTGCGCAACAGGCCGTAGATGCGCGGTTTGCTCAGGCCCAAGGCGGACGCTGCTGCCAAAGCTGCGGGCAGGCCAACACGGGGCTGGGTGGACAGCGGGCGGAGGACCGACTCGCGCTGGACGGCTTCGGCCCAATCGGCGTCGGAGACCGCCAGCAGGGAAGGCTTGGGCTTCATCTCAGCCGCCATGCGCGTCACCCCGGATGCTGGCTTGCGATATAGGGCACTTTTCTTGCGATCTTGGCTACATTCTTATGAATTAGGACCCGCGCAAGTTACTGATTTCGTGAGGAACAATGGATCGCGATTAAGGAAACGCGACACCAGGGCGCGCGGCGCCCTGGCGGGGCGCGGGGCGGCGCCCCCCTTCTTCCTGGCCTGCGCGGCGGGGCAGGGCGGCGGCCTTGGTCGACCGCCCCGCCCGTCCCTCAACGGGGGTGGGCGGGGGCTGCTGAGTCTGGGACGGGCCAACACCGCCCGCGCGTTTGGCCACGGCTACTCCCCGGTCTCGGTCGCGCCGGCGCCGGCCGGGTCCAGCCCGAGCTCCTCCAGGACATGGGCGTACTGCTTGGGATTGAGGGCGCGCTTGTCCTGGGCGAGCAAACGCAGGGCGGCGATGCCGGCCGGGGTGAAACGGGCACGGAAGCCGATCCGGTCGGGCCCGAGTTCCACCAGGCCACGTTCCAGCAGGCTGGCGACGGCGGCGGGGATCTTGGGCTGCCCGGCCTGCGGGCCGCCGCGCCAGCCGCGCAGCCAGATGCCGTCGGCGAGGCGGGGCGCCTGGCCGAAGCGGACCAGGAACTCGTGGCGCAGCAGGTTGCGTTCGACGGGGGTGAACGAGGCCGGGGGCAAGGGCATGGTGACGCTCTACCATGCCGGCCACGGCCGCCGAAGCCGGTTTGGGCGGAAGTTCGCGAGAAGTGTATCAGCTTCGCGGTGAAACTCTGGCCGCGGCGACTCCGGCGGCGCCAGGGTGTCACTTTGAGAATTATCTGATCGCATTTTTTGAGTTTTATGTGATCGGGTCGTGGCACGCTGATGCGAGCCATACGATGACAGGAACCGCTCGGTCGGGTGATAGTGTCGGCCTTGAAGCGCCTTGGACATGCCGTGAACGATGGACCGCTATGGATATCAACATCGACAAACTGACCGAGCCTGAGCTCATTGACCTGAACCATCGCATCGTCGCGAGGCTTCGATTTCTCGGCCAGATGCGAGCTCATGTGGAGATGCTGGACTTCAGGATCGGCGATCGGGTTACGTTCCAGCCGACAGGACATGGACCACTGACAGGCATGTTGACGCGCTACAACAAGAAGACAGTGACGGTCATCACCGACGATGGGCGGCAGTGGAACGTCTCTCCCAGCCTTCTAAGCAAAATGGGAGAACCCCAGGGTAGGGATACTAACCCACCGAACGTCATCCTGCTTGGTAAGCGATGAAGCGTGCCGATAGCCGATCAGCACGCAGGAACCCTGCTCCATAGACGTCCGGTTGTGTGACGCACCCCGTCAGGCGTCAAACTTGGTCGAAAGCCGTCACGCAGCCAGTCTCGCAATCATCGTCAGCCAACACCCACTTGGCAATGATTGTGGAGCAGCGTTCGTCTTGCTCTTCCCATGGCAGTGTGATCCCGTGAGGGCAGCATGGATCACCCCGGAGTCTCCGCCCAGATAATCCCTTACCAGCCCGGCCTGCCTCTCGCCGGTTGCGAGAGCCAACCGATCGCGGGTCCTCGGACAGTGGCGGCAGCACGGGCGGCAGAGCGCCGCCCTGTGCATATCTCGGGCTACGAGCGGGAAGGGCGGGACTTCTACGCCACGCCAGGCTGGGTCACCGAGGCATTGCTGCGGCACGTCCATTTCCGTGGCTCGGTTTGGGAGCCTTGCTGTGGCGACGGCGCCATGTCCACTGTCCTTGCCGCACATAGTTACACGGTCGCTTCCACTGACATCGCCGACCGTGGCTTTGGCACGTCTGGCATCGACTTCCTCACCTGCCGGAGCATGCCCGAGGGATGTCGGAGTATCGTGACCAACCCGCCCTATGGGGACACTGGGTCCGCCAAGGGGCAGGCAACGTCGCCGATGGCGATGCTGAACTTTCTGCGTCATGCCTTGGCGCTGACTGCGTCAGTGCAGGGTCAGCTCGCTCTGCTGGTCCGCCTGCAATGGATTGCTGGACGACGTGTTGCCGACCTGCTGTCCGCCGGTCCGTTTGCGGCCACGCTGATTCTGACGCGGCGCATTCAGTGGTTCGACATGGGTGAGCATACCAAGAATGCGCAGCACCATCATGCGTGGGTGGTGTTCGACCATGCCCATCCAGCTGGGTCTCCTCCGGCGCTGCTTTACGCCTAACCTTTGAGGGAACCATCCCGCTACGTCGCATGTCGAGGCTGATCAAATAGCGATCAAAAAACGCGATCAGATAATTATCAAAGTGACAGTTTGGCGGGTTTGGGGTGCTATTTCTGATACACTATGGCCCATAGTGTATCACGCCAATTCCTCTACGCCGCGAGCTCGTGGAGGGCGGACATGAAAAAGTGACCACAAGAATGGCTGCTTTGCGCCACCACCGCCATAGTCAGGCATCATGGGCAGCCACAAAAAGCAGCACTGGATTCCTGACACCTACCTCAACGCGTGGGACCGTCGCAAGATTGGGGATCGTAACCATTTTCGGGCGCTGAACGGCGTGGTTTCTGATGTGTGCAGGGACTGTCTCGTGTCGGATAGCGGCCAGCACCAGCTTTGCTTTCAATATGATCAAGCCCGAATCGGAGATGTCGCCGAGATTGTCAGGCCGGTTGCTCTGTGTGTCGTCCATGCACGGCTTTCACTCTCGGTGCCTGGAGACGTTACGACCCCCAATCTTGCGGCAGTCCCATTAGCCTTTGCACAAGTGAGAGTAGGAAGGTCTATAGTAATCACTGGTCATAAATGAGGGGAGCCTTGAGGAGGCCGACCCGCATGGACTCATGGCCGATGAACTTCACGTCCACCCGGACATTCGGAAACGACGACCGCACCATTTTCAGGACGAACGGCAGCACCGGTGAGACCGAGGGCATGGCGCCGATCCGAAAGTCGCCGCGCATGGCGTCGAGTTCGTCGCGCATTGCGTCGCAATGCGAGGTGATCAAACGCGCCATCTGGCAATCTTGTGGCCTTCGGCGGTCAACCCGTTCAGTCGTTGCCCGCGGCCGCGGAGGAAAATGGGCACGCCGAGTTCGAGTTCGAGTTGCTTGATGCCGGTCGAAAGGCTCGGTTGTGTTGCATTGCAGCGAGCGGCCGCCCGACCGAAGTGACCCTCTTCGATCACGGCGATCAGATACTTGAACTGGCGGAGATACATTCTTCCGTGCCCACCGCGCCGAATAACCGAACATCAAATCCCGGTATTTGAGGTGGAGCAATCCCTCACCTCGCGTCGCGTCCTGACGGCCGGATACGAAAACGAGCAATGGGAGCGCGGCGGCGGCCACGCTCCCACTCCGGCTCCGGCGTGGCTGCTCCGTTCAGAGTTGCACGTCCTCCAGTTCCTTACCGGCGGTCTCGGGGCCGATGTATACTCCGTCCACGTGAGAACCCGAAAATCGGCTGGCGAATCGACCCTGATACCAGCGACGTTTCGGAGGTGTGAAGTTTTCGGGTTCTCACGCGGACGGAGTATAGTAGGCGAAAATCGTCAGCACCCAAAGGCTCGCGGTTGCGAGGAACGGACCGGTCGGCCCATAGGTGGCGATACCCCAACTAACCAGGATCGGTGCCAGGATCGAGACCAGACGGCCACCGCCCACCATGATGCCGAAGCCGGTGCCGCGGAGCGAGGTCCGAAAGAACTCGCTGAGGTAGGTGTCGCCGCAGGGCCATTCAGTTCTGCCGTAGCGGGCTGGACGTGAGCGGCGGCGGGCTGACGTAGCGGCTGTATGAAGGCGACCTTCCAGCTTTGTGAGGTCGCCCTGTGCCATTCGCTTTCCTGCTTGCCG
>JAABVA010001178.1_pt1 | contig 28773 bp, 32 predicted proteins | sample 5560331 | NCBI WGS metagenome assembly JAABVA01 (sample SAMN12812661, study PRJNA571458) | rock metagenome | isolation source: Antarctica rocks | place: Antarctica: Victoria Land, Mt New Zealand sud | collected 2016-01-07 | reverse complement strand
TATCCTTCTCCCCCAAGTACAAACTGCAAATCAGGAAACCGATCATTGTCAAGCGAAAAGTTGTGCAGAAGAGAGTCAAGTGATTGAATGATTGATAACAAGAAGAAGAAGCCAAGATGCAAAGAGAAATGTATATGCCCCTATCTGACACATACAAACAGCCGACAATGTTTTTATCACATCACGGTAGTTATTTATACTGTATAGTATCCGTGCCCCACCCTAAGCTCAATCAGTCATTTTACCTCGACATATGTACTGAGTAACAATTAATCTGAATGACAATTTTCCTTTTTTTTTAGTTTTTTTAAGGCTCGTCTGTGCTTTCATTTGTTGTTGTGGAAATAGTGCATCTTTGTTCTTTTTTCTTCGTTTTATTTTATTTTCTTACTTTTTATAATTTGCTTCTCACATCTTTTTTATAATTTGATGTTTTACAGCACTTCTCACATCTTTTCATTTCATTTCATTTCATCTCATTTCATCTCATTTCATTTCATCCCATTTCATCCCATCTCAGCATCTATCAAAAAGCCACACACACCCTCCTCATCCCCCATCCCCATCCCTCATCCCTCATCCCCCATCCCCCATCCCCCATCCCCCATCCGTCATCCCCATCCCCCATCCCCCATCCCCATCAACAAGATCAGCGCGTTCAGCCAGTTCAGCGCCTAGACAGCACGACGAAAAAGCGATGAACAGACACACGACGAGGGGGAAGGATGATGAGTGATGAATGAATGAATGAACGGGGGGAGGTGGGGACGAGATAGGGTGGCTAGGGGAGGGGAGAGGAGGAAAGGAGAGGAGAGGAGAGGGGAGGGGAGGGGAGGAGAGGAGAGGAGAGGAGAGGTGAGGTGAGGGAAGAAGAAGGAAGAAAAGGAGAGGAGAGGGAAGGAGAGGGAAGGGGAGGAGAGGAGAGGAGAGGGGAGGGGAGGGAAGGCGAGGAGAGGAGAGGAGAGGGGAAGGAAGGAAGGAAGCATGAGTAACGGGGAAGAAGGGTGGTCAGGCCAGGGGAGGAGAGGAGAGGAAAGGGTTGGGAACGAGTGCAATGTCGTGAAGAAAGAAAGTGAGTGATGAGGGGGAAAGAATAGTTGATACGAGAATAAAACTATAAACAAGACATAGACTCCATCTTGATACAGCTAGCTAGCTAGCTGCTCACAACTCTCTTATTCGCAACACCTCACCCTCCCTCCAGCCTTTCAAGACCCCATCCGACCGACCAGCACCCACGTCCATTATCTTAGAAGAAGTATGCACGCAATGGTGATACGATTCTCGCCAGCACTGAATACATGCAGCTTGACACTCACACCCAATGACGAAGGTAATTACATCTTTACTACAATTTACCAGAAACGGTATGTACACCCCAAACTCACTCTGTACCTTCCTGTCCCTACTTCCTCACTTCCCAAACGAGTAAGTCGAAAACGCCACGCATGCACATCCTCCTCTCCTTTAGTCGAAACCAAAAGGGTTTTGCGGCGCTAAGCACCCGTCAGTGAACAACCAACAACATGGATACAGGACGGGAGAACCCACTCGCATGGCTCAAATTGGCCTTCCTGCCCGTCGGCTGCGGGAGCAATTTCTTGCCATCCCCGACTCCAAACCTCACTGGTGGCGGCGGCCCCGTTTTGTGCGGCTGTAGTGGCTGCAGCGTCGGTTGCTGTATTGGCATTGGCGGCATGGGCGGTATAGGCGATGGAGATTGGCCGAAGCCAGGACGGCTGGGGAAACCGCCATTTGTGATGCCGGTGGGTTGGGGCTGGAGGGCCGGGGGAAGGATGGAATTAAGGCCTGTGGGTTGGGGCTGCAGGGGTTGGAAGGGGGATTGGGATGGTTGAAATTGTGGTTGAGGCTGGAATTGCTGTTGGAAGCCTGTGGGCTGGGAAGATAGCGGGAGGAAACCACCTGGCTGTTGAGTGGTTCGAGGGTCCGCAAAAGGACTGCCGGTCTGTTGGCCGTTCATGAAAGGTTGTTGATTCTGAAACCCAGACTGCTGTGGCGCCATTTGTAGCTGTTGTGGCTGCTGACCAAAGCCAGTTTGCTGGGGAGCGAGACCGTTTCCGAACTGACCGAAATTCTGATTAGGTTGCCCAAAGCCCGTTTGCTGTGGATACATCTGCTGCTGGCCATACTGCTGCTGGTTCCGCATCTGACTCATGTCATTCAATGTTTGGCCTGGAGGGGCAAGCGGAGGAAGGTTGCTAGGGTTTTGAAAACCGGTCAATTGTGGTTGTAAAGGAGGAGGACCGAAGCCGTTGGTTAGTGATTGCTTCTGAGGTGCAGATAAAGGCCTCGGTGGCGGCGGCAGCATGAACGAGCCTTGCTGTATAGACGGCGGGGCCTGCGGTCTTTGTCTTGCAGCTATGTTTTGTTGCACCTGTTGCTGGCCTTGAAACTGTTGTTGAGGGTTGGCCATTGGCAGAGGTAGAGCTTGAGGAGCTTGTTGCTGTTGGAATTGTGCGCCAGTCGGTTGCTGACCGAGTTGCGAGAAGAAGGATGGGTTTGCTCCAGTAGGCTGCTGCTGCAATTGCGGCGGTAGAGGAGCCTGTGCTGGCGGCTGACTCTGCAGTTGCGGAGGCTGCTGTGGAGCGGTAGGTTGTGCTGGAGTAGGTTGTAATGGTGGAGATAATAGAGACAGTTCTGCCATTGAACCTGTTAACGCGGGTTGGCTAGGGGCACTGGTTGCTGGCACGGGTGCAGCTGGCTGGGCAGTTTCTGGAGCACTCGGCCGTTGCTTTGAAGGCTTGATATCCCACGCATCATCGTCAAAACCACCAGCTATCTTCTTCGGGGGTGCATGCGCCGGTGCCGATGGAGTTGTTGTTGCGTTAAAAACATTCGCTCCACCCTCAGTGCCTGTTTTCTGCCTAAAGGTACTGGCATCAACAACATCGTCATTTTGCACTGCTGGAGCTGGACGTCCCTTTCGGGTATTGTTCCTAAGAGCACCACCAGGACCAGAGAAGAGCCCTCCACCTGGGCCGTTGGGAGATGTTGCACCAGCCTTCTCTTCCTCACCACTAATAACCTCTTCACCCCCAAAACTCACGTTCCTAAGTTTCGACTTTGCCCCGGTACGACCATACTTGTTATCCAAGAACTTCATTACTCGAAGAACGTCACCTTCCTTAAGACCCAGAGCTCGCAGTACGGATGGCGTAATGTCAGGAAGCACGCTCTCGTCCATTGAGTCTTTGGTAAAACTAGAGGCGTACCTCTCGCATTGGTAAGGGTTAACGCCAGCTTTCAAGAAAAAGTCAAACCAGTCGTATTCTGGTCCTTTTGGTTCTTGCTTTGGGCGTTCCACTGACGCCCCCGTCTTCTGGCTTGATTCCGCCTTTTTTCGACCAGTTCCACTCTGGGTACTCCTACGCTTGATATCTGACAGCGGCTTATCGTCATCAAGAGAAACGCCTGTGACTTTCTCTACGTACTCGAGGTCTTCAATGGCCATTTTCACGACAGGAACTGCAATCTTGACCCCATTAAGTTTGTGTAAGTGTATCTTACCGTCTTTCAAACCAATAAACTCCGCTTCAACCTTGAATGATCCAGATCTATCAGTCCAAGTCCGAGTCCTGAAGGCATCAGGTTCTACCAGTTCATTAGTTTGGTTTCCATGCCAGACCTCAGATAGATACATACTTGACTTTGAGGTAGATACTTTGCCATCTTTCTTGCTTCGCTGTGAAGAACGTTGGTCACCATCAGTTCCACCCATGAGGCTGCTACCCCTTTCGGGTAGCTTTACGCCTGGGCCTACCTCTGAGCCCTTTGCGTCACTCCCTCCCCGCCTTCTATTCACTCTTGTAGCTTCCTTTGCTAGCTGTTCTTCTTCAAGTCTATTCTGTTCCACGACCGAACGACCCGCATTGAGCCCACTCGTACTTGACGAAGTCGGTACGATGCCCGTCACATCGACATAACTACTAGGCACTACTCCCTCCTTTCCATTCTTTAGTCGTCGGATCATCCACCATTCGTCACTTTTACTATCATCGATCACAATGACTTCATCGCCAACTGCGACCGTGACCTCGTCCTCACCTTGTGCCATAAATTCATACAGCATCTTCCCTTTCTTCTGTCCACCTTTAGATCCAGCACCAGCCTCAAGGACTTCTCGGAGCCCCTCTGCCCTGGCAGCACCAGCTATTTCGCCCAAACCAGCAACAATTTCTTGAGCGGTGTCCTTGGTGCCAGCATGAAAGTCGATGCTCTTACTTGGTCGCACGAGTTCCATAAAGACGTGCTTCCCTTCAATTGAATAGTGGGTGAGCTTCTCCGCTGACCATGTCTGTTGTGGTCCATCACGGGATTTCTCTGGTGCGATCATTATATTTCCAGTAGCAAGATTCAGGCCGAGAGTTGTCGCCAATTTCTTCTTCTTCCCAAGAGCGGAAACCATCTCGTTGATGTTGTACAAGTGATAACCCCCTTGCGAATGTTGCCCTCTTCCGCTATCGAAATTTTGGCTGACAGCACGGTTGTATGGTGGAGAAGCAGCAACTCCCGAATCTGGAGTTCGGGGCGAGGCGTACTGTGTCAAAGGTGGAGAAAGTTGTTGCGAGGGCGGGCGTTGCGGTAGCGATGGCGGAGGAGGCGTGGGCACCGATTCATCCGAATCATTTGGAGTGTACTGCGGTCTTCGCGGAGGAAGACTAATATTTGAAGGTGGTGATTGCGTAGAGTGAAGCCCACTGGATTGGGCCGTGTGCGAGTTAGTGTGCATGATGCCTGCCAGGGCAGCTGCTGGTCCTTGAGGCACAGTTGGGCTTGTTGGTTGTTCAGGTTCGATATCCCGCTCCCTGGAACGTGTCGATATTGGTGACTGTGGACCACTGTGTCCGGCTTCGCCCGATATCTCAATGTAGTTTGCCGGCGCAAACCCAAATTCTCCATTGAGCCCAACCAAAGTCCAATCAGGGTCTGATGTATCGTATACTGAAAGTGCGGCATCTTCAGAGAACGATAACTCTTCGTCGGTTTGTCGTGCATAGTCATAAAGCGCTTTCGCGTAATGGGTTGGTTGAGCCTGCAGAAGCTTTGATTAGCTCTGCCCTTTCACTGGCTGATGCTGTGCCGTTTGTAGTGCAGGTGGGACCCGTTCCACTCCTGAAAGCTCAAGCATTGAGAACGGTTGCATCCGGCAATCCTACGATATCATGTCGTGCTTACCTCTTCAACGTAATTGTTCGGAATTAAGCCGACCGGTTCTTCTTCCTCCTCGCCCGGTGCTCTTTTCTTCGCCTTCCACCAGTCGTCTTCAGTACTCTTCTCAAGTACATATATGAGCTCCCCTTCACTCATAGCTAGCTCATTGTCGTTTTGAGGGATGTATTCGTAAAGAGCGGTGCAGATTGAGAGGAAGACCATATTGCCAAAGGTTGGGTGCTCTTGCACCACAGTGGACCGACCGACGTTGGGGTACTCCGGAGTCCTAAAGTTTTCACTCACTATCTCCTATAATTAGCTATAATTAGACAGACTACAACAACATTCCATTCATGCTGCAGGATGTATCGCTTGACAAGTGCCGGTAAGCTGTTGTAGTTGTTGATGCAGTAATGGCCAGAGCCGCGCTTGTTCCTCGGCTCGTCGGCTAATCATGACCGAAGTTACCATGCGTACTCTCTACGGACTACGGTATCTAATAACCCCTGTTTCATAACTTGCATCCTGGAAGTTTCAGTGTTTCATTGGAATTTTCAACACCGTACCAAGTGCATACTATTTTTGCAGTCTCTGGCGTTCTCAGCATGAAAACAACAATTTCATTAGATTTCCAGAGTAGTCGCTGTTTTCACCCTTTCCTTTAGTGTCTCATAACGGTCATAATCCATCTCTATTCTGGTCTACCTAAATCTTCCTCTAGAGCCGATAACAGAGCAAATTAAACATGTCAATGCCAGCACGTGTTGATTTACCATCTTGGGGGTTTGCGAGCGTAGACTAAAGCCGCTATCTGTCTTTTCAGTACGTATATCGAAAACCTTCCTAAATTCAGGATCAGCAGGAAACATTTGAATCTAAGGTAAACTGGATTTACCGTTCCCTCAATGAGCTTCTTGCCAATTCTTTGCCGGGAGTTGGCATAATAGAAGTATATGGAAAAAGCGGCCACGAATACGATCATCAGGATATGTGAGCTTTAGCCGTCAGCCATGACCTCAATGTCTATTTTCGATTCCTACCCTATGGAGATCCAGACCGCCGTGATATAACGAGGAGCTTCCTTTTGTCGGACAATGAAGCTGCCAGCAACACCACCCAGTCCGTTGCATGCTGTTACTGCGGCTGCTGTAACCGCTCGCTTCCATTGGCTGCGAGATCGTCAGCTGTGTGTTCAGGGATGTGAGATGGGAAAACTCTTGCCCAGTGATGTTATTAGCTTGGTAGCTGTTCAAAGCCGCCCAGTTGGAGACGTATGCACCAGTGGCCAGGTACACACCAACATAGCGAACTGTGACTTGATCCGAGAAACCCAACATCGCGAAGCCTGCTATAAGACAGATAGAGTTGAATGAAATTACGGGCCCTCGGAGCCGATACTCTAAGTTTTATTATTATCCCCTCGTCTGAGACGTACATCACCAAAGGGTCACTTACTGTCGCCAATACGAGAGGATAACAATACTGGAATTGCAGCGTAATAATAGGGCTTATTAACGTCAGTATGGTTTAATTAACCCTTAGATACATCGTCAAGACTCACAGGAGCAGAAAGCAGAATGGCTTGATTTTCAGTGAATCCCATTCCGCTCTGGAGACTTGAGACAACATGAGCTACCTCGAGAAGTCAGAAACTGCGAGAGGCTTACATTATTGGTAGGAAGTACGAAAGAGACGTGGAAACCAAGTTCTGCACTCAGAAGATTAGGTAATTCATGGCGAAATCCGAGGTCGTGGCTTACGAGAAGAAAGAACTGCGCCGCGAAGCCGTAAATCTTCGGATCGAGAAAATGCGTCCAAGACTTCGGACCATGTAAAGGGGGCCGGAATAACATCTCCACGATCTTTCTGGATTCGTGACACGGCGATCTTGCTCTCTTCTGCGCTCAGGAAATAGAAGCTGAGGTGTGCTCTCTCTGGAAAATCCACGATCCAAAAGTAAGTAGCCGAACCGATGACGCAAGCCACCTGTAATCATAAGACGACCGGTCATGCAAGATAGGTAGTCGACGTAGGTTACCAATCCTTGTACAATATACATCCATTGCCAACCCTTGAGACCTCCCCGACCGTCTAGATGGTTTAGCTGGATTATGTTAGGCTATTCCATTGTCTCGTGTCGAGCATTATTACCCCAAATTTGACGATACCCCCAGTTGCCAAAATGATGACCTCGCCGCATTGCAAGAAGGCGAACCTAAGTTGCTGCTCCTCTATTCTCGGTCAGCACTTCTAGATCGGATTCTCCGCCAGTAACAGCCTTACCTCGCCTATACCATGATGAGATTAGCAGAGCAAGGCCTGGGTAAATCCCCGCCTGTAGAACAAACGTCATCAGTAATGTTCGAGGATACTGGATCACAGCTCCCACCATGGAAACCCCAAGCAGCACTCGCATGACGACCATCTGTCGCCAAGTATGGATGAAAGCTGTACACTGCTGTACTCAGCTTGATAGATCTAATTGTCCTGTAGGCTACTTGCCAATGTGATCAAGCCAAAGCAGAAAGTGGTGATGGTAAAGAAAAGTCGAGGCCCCATTAGTCGAACAGCAATGGTAGCAGGAAGCTGAAAGCACACGCTGGCCACCGTAAAGATAAGAATGGAAAGGGAGTAACGGTTGCCCTGGTCTAGGCCAAGATCTTTCAGCATACTTGTAACAGAGGCACTGGAAATTATGCCGCTGTCCAACAGGTTGAGACTACATAGGAGTCCTGCAATGGTACAGAGTCTCAAGTCAACTTTGAATCTAATTTTCCTCTCTTGAACGAGATTTCGAGGGTCATCTTCCGCTTCTGTCGGTGCCATATGCGGGAAGACGTCGGTTGAACGGAAAGATTTGACAGACATCTTGCAACGGAATGTCTTTTTCTAAGGTCGAGATCAGCGCAATTGAAGTAGAAATAAACTGAGAAAACACTATGAGGAAGACGTCGTCATTATCGGCATAAAGCAGTCTTGTGGCATCATGTCCGAGCAAGTCCTAGAACCTACCTTATTAAGGTCCGTACCCGGGGTGCAGCTGGTAGGGGGTTGGAAAAGTTGAGCCGGGGGTTGGAAAAGATTCTTGGCGTCGGGTTGAACTTTAAAAATGGCATATGCCCCGCACATCCAAGACCTGGCGTCGGGTTGGAAAAGCTTGGAAGCCTATGCGAAGCATATGTCAAGATCATCAAGCAAGACCACAAAATAATTCATATCTGATCATTAAGATCTCGACTAAGCATATGCGCAGCATCAACTGAGCATAAAGAAACATCGATGAACGATGAAAGCATCAACGCTGAAAATCAAGCGAATGAAATACAGATTGACTAAATGATTTGAATGTGAGACAGTGAGAGTTGCAGTTCGCATATGTCGCGCATATACTAAAAAGAAACTCAGCTCGCTCAAGATTCGTGCAATGCAAATGTTGAAGACGATGAGAAAAATGATGATGCAAATCACGAGCAGATCTGACGAAGATAACATGAGCGATAGCTTGTGAATGAGCATGTCACAAGTTGAGTTCATGATTCACATGTTTTGTGCATATGCTAAGCATAAGGTATGTAGAAGAATCTTCGCTCGTCTTGCTGCAAAGTCGATTCATGATTGTGCTGTTTTCTCGATGTTTCGTTCAAGCTGTGCATATGCACGGCTTCAATACTTCGCTCTTGCTGTTTCTCTTCTAGCTACTACTTTAGCTAAATAACATCAATTCTTAAGCTTATGATTAGCATATGCAGAAAGTTGAGTCGGGGCCGGAATCAAAAAAAAAAGTTCCGGCCCTGACTCTAGGTACCTTACCTACCCTACCGTGCCTACTTAGGTACAGTAGGAGTGCAAGGCGCTAGTTCGCTAGCTCAGGGAGGCACCGGGTGCCCCCGAGCTTTAGCTAAGCGAGTCCCGGGCAGACATGAAACTAGGGCACCACGCGGGTAGCAAAAAAAGCCCGACTCACAAATTTCCCCCGCACCCAACTACCAAGTTTACTATTCATTTTTACGACGTGCCCGGAAACATCAATGAAAGACTCACTCTGAAGGTCTACTTGAAGCAAATTCTGAAGCCTATAGTCAAGCCCTGGATCGAAAATCACTCCCGTTTCGTGCTGGAGAAGAATGGTGATTCAGGTCATGAAACAGGGTCAAAAAACATCGTTAGGACCTGGAAACAAGAGAACAAGCTGGAGCACTACTTCAAATGTGCATCTTCACCTGATTCATCTTCTATAGAGAACATGTGGCAGGTATCAAAACAGGAGCTACGGATTTATCCTCATTGGGATGATCACACTACGAAGGGGCTGATTTACGAAGGATGGTCTCATGTCTCACAGGAGTACATAAATGAGAAGGTTTCTACTATGCCAGAGCGATTAAAAGCAGTTATAGAAGAAGAGGGTAGAATGACAGGCTATTAAAATATAATATATCTCTTTTAATTCAGTAGTAAATTTGGTGGTTGGGTGCGGGGGAAATTTGTGAGTCGGGCTTTTTTTGCTACCCGCGTGGGCACGAACATGTATAATACATGTTTGTTGACTAACCAAATGAAGTTAGTCAAAACATGTATTATACATGTTTATTGAAGCAGGTATTATACACAGGGGTAGTAGCAGGGGGGTCGGAGGGGGGGGGTATAAATTTATAGTATCAACTAAATTGGCTGTTCCATGAGCACGTGACCATCGACGGAGCTATTCAGAAAGTCTTCAGCAACGACCTCGTTCCGGGGCTTACCACCGCGTTGCGGAGGCATGGCTGGTGGTAGGAAGATAGATCTACTCCATACGAGTATAGATCAATGGTGACGGCAGCGAGGTCAAACCCCCTGAGCTAAACCAGCTGGGTTTAGCTTGCTTATATAATATAAAACCAATAAACATACATGAATAAACCGCTAAGAGGTATTATACACGTTTATTGTAGAATAAACGGTTTTTTTCTACCCCTACATGAAACACTCTTCCGTCTTTGCGCCGGCAACACGGACCCGAGGCTCGAAGCTGGACTTCGGCAGGTGGGAAATGCTTTTGCTACACTTACTCCTACATCTTTGGCTCTTCTCCAAACCTTCTACTACTTCCTCAACCATTCTCTCCCCTATCTTCTTTCTTTCTTTCCTTCCGCGTCTTCTCCTTCTCGCTATTCCCAGTTGTTCGGTGCGTTGATAAGAAAACGGTTCGTCGTGCATGGCTTTGAATAAAGAGTTCTGCTTTCTGATTATTTGAAAGTAATCTCGTTTGTTTGATTTAGAAGTGATTTCTAGTCGTAACAGCTTGAAGTCTTTAATAGTTTGAATGGTTTTAATAACCTAAGCTGCTTGCGACGATGTTTATTTTTCACATGGAAAAAAGGAAGTAGATCGAACGCTTTGAATAAAAATTTCGTATTATACAATACATCTAGCAGAAAATTACCTTTCACCACGTCTCGGCAAGACCACATCATCGAACACCATACTCAATAAGAAAACCAAGAATCGCCAGCCGCCGCCCTTCCACGGCGAATCATAACCGGCCCCTCACTTTGCGAAATGCAAATCATACCCCAACCACTTCCGCCTGACCACCTCCTCCGCACTCAGCCCAGGCTTCCCATACGTCAGCGGCAAAAAGAAATACCACCCCCCGACCACAACCGCCATAACCACGCCCGCGGCCCCCCACAGCGCCAGCATATTCTGCTTGCTCATACTACCCTTGACAGGGAAATTTCTTCTCTTTTCTCCCTTCTTGTTGGCGGGGACGGCTTTAACTTTGCCGTCGATTGCGTCGTCCATGACGGCAGGGTCGAGATTGAAAACGAATTCGAGGAGGGCGCCGGCGACGAGGGCGGAGGAGAGGTGCGCGGGGAGGTAGTGGTGGAGGAATAGCTGGCGGGCCATGAGGTAGAAGGGGAGGTAGTGGGCAGCCCAGCAGAGGAAGAAGAAGCCAGTGGAGTTGTAGAGGCGGGAGCGGGTGCCTACGCCATGGATGCGGGGGTTAGATGGTTTATATGACTCGAGTGGTGTATAGGTTTGAGGCTCAATAGGGGAATGGCACACTTACGCTCATCGAGACTATCGATTCCCCGTCTTATGGATAATTGATCTGCGCCAACAATCCCGGCAAACACAGCCAGTAGACTACTAGCCAACCACCAGCCAAGGGGATTTCCCAAGAAGTAAATCTGCTGCCTGGTATCATTTTGCGTCCAAAAGCTAACGCCCCTCAGTAGAAAAGGCCACTGAATTGGCTGACTAGCATACGGGTGGCTGCTCGTCAAAGCATTGTTGTGAAAGAAAATTGCTCGTTGGAGCTCAAAGTATTTCTTTAAAAACGGCACATGTTTGACTTTGCGCGGTTCTTTGGAAAGGCGTTCGTCGCCTGGCGGGATTGAGGGGATTTCATCGGCGTACCAGACGTTGCTGGATTGTTGAATATTCTTGTTACCATTTATCTCGGCTTGCTTATAGGCCCACTCGGGAAGAGGTGTGGTATGTGTCCACATGGCGACTTTAGTCGGATGATGTACTAGCTTGAAGTGGCCCGACATGCTTTTGAATTCTTGTTGGCCTTTGGCATTTTCGATCTTTAGCTCGAACAATGTATCGTTATACCGTTCTCCATTTGCTACATCTGGAGGTGAGGTGGTAAATTCCTGGTTCGTCGGATAGAATGGGGAAGCAACGTCATGAGTTAGGAGGAAGCTATCTGTTACTATATGTCGAAGTCTGATAATATCGCCATTTTTGACGTGCTGGCCTTGTTGAACATCTACCAAGGAGACACTCGGACCTGGGAGGATTTGCCAATGGTTATTGGTGTCGTTGAAAGGGTATCCGGTAACCTGTTGGCCCTGACTCGAAACTCTTCCGTCATCATATCGTAGAGGATATTTGTCTAGGTGACTATGTAGATATGTCTTGGTTTCCTTGTGCCTGAGAGTAATTGAGTCAAGATAGTCAATGTTGACCGCATTCGCGCTCATGATGTTGTCACTCAAAGTCTCCTGGAATTCGGGGGACATGAAGTCGTCACCCGGTCCAGATCTCGTGAGGATGGCAAAATGAACTTGAAACCAGAATAGGTAGAAAAAGAACGGCATAAGTATGAGACCAAACACACGAGCAGCAAAGTGTTTCCCGAATTCGGGAAGGGTCAGGGCTCCTTGTTGTCTATTGATGTCGAGTAGACCCCAGAGATCGATGGCGACAGCAGATCCTATGGTCAAGAATGCAAATACTCCCACATATTTGGTAGATATGGTGCAGCTTAGAGCTACTCCAGTAAGTAACAGCCACTTCCACCATTTGCGACTGAACGGCTCATGCCGTAGCTTATAAAATCGCACGTATGAAAGTATGCTCACAGCCATAGCGAATACCAAAGTAGCATCCAGGAGAATAAGTCGAGTTTGTCCAATATGGGCATTGTCGAACAAGACGAGTCCTGCTGATACAATGCAAGCTGGTACGGTATACCCCGACTCCCACATGATCAAGAAGACTGTAGGGACAGTCAAAGCCCCGAGAAGGGCAGGCAGAGCTCGGAAAGCGACGTACGGCACATTATTGGTGATGTAGGAGTCTCCAATGTTATCAAAAAGAAAGTGCCCGTCGTAGCCGACGAACCAGCCCATAAGAGCGAAAAGAAGCTTCCCAAACGGAGGGTGAACATCGAAGAAATATGTTCTTTGTAGGTAATACGATGCAAACTATTGTAGAGATATGTTAGCGATTATGCTCATCTTTGGGGGCTTATCTCGTCCGTCGAAGGAGTGGGCACTGCCGTTCTAGCCCAGCTTAGGGTTCCCTACCTTTCCAAAATGCACCTCGTCGAATACAACCTCATTGGGGTGTCCAATGCCCCAGAATCGAGTCACAAACGCCATTGCCGTAATGACAGCTAGGGCGAGCTTGTAATCCCATTCCGCTGTGATCCCTGAGGTGTGCTTGGGGAGGCTGTCAAGTAGCTCATCTCGAGAAGCGGGAGGGATCGAGGTAGCTTTCTTTGCGCTCTGCCCTCCTCGTTGTCGTAGCGTACCGGATGACATGGCGGTAAGTTTCTCGGATTAATGCAGCTCAGATGGGAAAAAGGGCACCTGAAGGCTCAGGGCGATGCTTCGATAGACCGAGGAAAGCTGTTTTTCGAAATTTCAAAGGCTCTTACGGGCCTACTCAATCATGATCTACCGTAAGTAGTAGATGAAAAAATTTCTTGTGGCCGCGACCGTTCGATGGTGATACAGGAATTCGTGTCCTCGGCGCGCTTTTTGTTTCTAGGGTTATCGCCTTGCAGGGCGAACAGGGGTAGACGTTCGGGGATAGCAACTAGCCGCATCAAGTCTCAAGGGGCTTTTGCGAATGTCTTCGTGTTGCATTACATCCCAAGAAATAATATAGTAAACCATGCGTTGCTTTTCTGATATTTGGAAGATTGCCTCATTTACAATTGTAGCTCAGTTGTTCGCCAGTCCAAATACACCTGAAGCTACGACATGTTCCTAATCCTTGATACAACCCTCCTTACTCATCTAAATCTATCATTTCCAAAGTATCGAGTTCCGTGCGAACCAGTCGATCGAATTCTTGCCTCTCCATGCCAGTACTCTGTGATAGGCGGAACAAGCTTTTGATACTCGTGCTGATATGTTGCTGAATCGCCACGTCCGAGTTGGAGAGTAGTTCAGCCGAGTCTTCCATGCGCGACAGGGCATCGGGAACGAGCGTTGGTGATGATGCACTTGGCTGATCGATCGTTGAATTTGCCGGATTTGAGATTGCATGGGCATTTGACAGTTCATGCTCGTCTACCCATGGTCCGCGACTGATTGAAGATGTCATTACATCCCCGTGGAGTGAAGACTCTCCGATCGCGTCATGATCTTCTGATGGATCGTCGTTGTCCATCTCCGGCTGAACCTGAGCATACTGAGCAAAATACTCCGCCTCTGATTTAGTCCTTGCACGTCCTTGCACCTGGGCTAGTTGAGGTGATTGGGGGAAACGTTTTGGTGCTGGTGTTCTTGCTGGTGTATCATCATATTGTGCCCAGTAATCATCATCGTTGTCCTCGTCATCAATTGCACAGCTTGTGTCGAGGTTCCCATTCGCCAAGGGGGGATTCTTAACAGCGGCACTTTGCCTTAGCGCCTCCGTAACGACTTGTTCTCCTGCTCTCTCATCTGCCTCGCCAATCGTAGCCCACCAGGTCTCAGGTACTGCTCCGCTATGCGGAGTAACCTCAGACACTCGCCAGCCGTTTCCACCGCCCTCTTGGTCCCCTTCGCACCATAGGTATATGACATCCAAACTTAGATCCGTCACCGCCACTTTTGCTTGTAACGTCTCCTCATCTAGCCTCCTGTACTGGATATTTACATCTCGAAATTCGATTTCGCCGGAAACTGGATGTGTTTCGAATGCGTCGCTTTCGATTGTTTTTGCCAGCCTCTCCGACTTCTCTGCGGATCCCGGGTCCCGACACAACAGAGATAGCCATGATTCCGAAGATCCAGCGTTTGCGGAAAGAAGTTGGACTCGCTGGCAAAGTATGGGTGAGAGAAGTCGTAGGAAGGCTGGAGGAGGGCGCGGCGATGCAAAGGCGGTAGGTAGGCAGGCAAGAAGTGGTGGGAGCAGATTTCGAGGGTCGGGGGGTGGGCGATATTGAACCATGCTGAGAATAAATCAGAGCAACAAAATGTTACCTATGGGATGCTAAATGTTTCGCAAAATAAACTCCAGGTTTGGCCGATCATAGAGCCGCGTCAGGTAACATCATTGAAGGAAAAATGAAGAGGGTCAGTCAATGTGATGCTTGTAAGTGGTGATGTGCTGGCGGAAAGTAAAGATAGATCCATTTAAGCAAACTCCCATTCGGCCGATGAATCATTAATGTCACATGTAATTTCTGCACACCGCTGCGCAGCACGGCAGCCATAATTTCTGGCACCGTGTTCTGAAGATAGCTCTTCAGATGACGCTTCTTTATCGGAGAGAGCGATTCGAATAAGTATGTACAAACTAAGATGCTAAAAGTGTGTGTTTCTAATCCAGGGTCCAAGCATCCCTGCAACCGGGTTGGGCACATGAGGTAGGCTCGGAAGAGATTAGATAAGATTAGATAAGATAAGATAAGATAAGGCGTTGGAACGTAACCCTTGCACGCTGGGCAATATCGCTCCATTCTTTCGTGATTTTGATACATGTCATCTTAAAGGTCTGACTCAGCTCATCAAGATGAACTGTTTACATATGCATGGTAACGAGCGTGCATGACACGTACAACAGGCGCAGTCAGCTCTGTTCGAATATAATGTTCATATATTTAATGTATCAGTAAATTAAGGGTTTTGAGGTTTACGTTGTTCAAAGTCCGAAAGACGCGCCATGCGCGCTCGTTGCGACTCACGCTACCTTACGATGGTTACCTTAGGCCTTTAACCTGAACGATTCAAAGTTCAAGTTCGAGTACGACTAAATTTGAAATGCTGCATTAAACAAAGAAAACATCTTTTCTTCTTAACGCTTAATCGACAGAATGAATTCTCTTCTTCTTCGTTATGAAGATAAGTAAGAAGCGAAAATCGCAGGACGACGAAGAGATACTGATCAATGAGATCTGTATAGTGAAGAGAGAATTAATAAGTGTATAGAGAATAGAAATAACGAGATAAAAAGAGAAATGACGTGTTTTAGATCGAAAGAAAAAGATTAAAATATAATAGAATGAGCGATTGTTGACGCACGTGATGCTCAGGGCCTATTCTAATCGGGTTAGTCAGGGGTATCTGGCGGTTTAGTTAGCTGAACCTACACACTTATACCTATCGCTGCTTCAACAGCGATGAAGTCATAACTGACTTCTCTCAGATGAGGATTCAAGTCGGGCTGAAGATCGCTCATCGTTTAAAGTTGCAGGACAGAATAGCGAGAATAAGCGATAAGGCAGTAGAAAGAGGCTGAGAAAAAGCATCAAAGAGTCGAGAAAGAGCACGAGAGAGCGAAGAGAAAGCATGAGAAAGCACAGAGAAAGTAAAGAGAGAGTGAAGAAGGTGACGAGAAAGCATGAGAAAGTAAGAAGACGAAACGAGCTTTAGCGCGGGTGTGAAGCGGCGACAACTTACTTTAACTTTGAATAATCAGCGAAAGATCACATGTTATCTTTATTTCGAAGAAACTATATATACATACATATTAGTATCCATGGGAGATTACTGACCGGCACTCACAGATGCCGAGCACAGAACCGTCTCGGCCATTGGCTACCCACAAAGCTCAAAAGGGAGTCATCTTCGAATCTCTCGAATTACGAGAGTCGGTCGTTTGCTCACAGCTGCACTTGTTCGTAGGCTATTATCCAGCTTTGGACCGTACAGAAGCACGCCTTTAGGGGAACATTTGCAAACACGAATCAGACACTGTCGTTTCAGTGACCGCCATGGTCCCCTCACGACTGCCGAGTTCCCCGAGACTCTCCAGATATCAAGCTCTTATGCTCGATTCTCAGCATTCACACGCTTCAGTGGCTACTGTACAATACCCCTTTTTATTCCCAAACGAAGGTGTACCGGCCGAAGACATGGATGTTGGTTCTGGGATGTCAGCGAACCTTATCCGCCCTGCCATTATCGGCTATACGACCTATCGCAAGTTCAACTTCTCGTTGATCTTCGTCGACTACCCTAATGAACCGGACAAAGACATCTACAAGCGACGTGTACAACTCAACCGTCCTTCAAATTCCTACATGCACACTCGCTATCTTCGTTTGATCGGTTCACAGAATTCACGCGCTTCAGTGGCTACATATACCCCCACAGCGAGCCTTTTTTGTTCCTTCACGAATGTGTACCGGCTCAAGACATGAATGTTGGTTCTGAAATGTCAGCGAACCTTATCCGCCCTGCCATTACCGGCTATACGATCTACCGGAAGTCTAACTCAGCGTTGGTCACGGCTGCACACTATCGAGAACGGTGCTGCGGAGAGCTGGAAGAGTATGATGTAACAAGATAAAGAAACCAAAAGATGGTAAAAACAACTCAACGATAGTAATCCCTCTGTTGTTACTCATACAACGAACTCTAACACGATTTAAATCGCTTTAGTGGAGATTGTATATGAAACAGTATGATGTACAGTATACAGTTATTACGGGGTTTAAAACACAGAAATGCCAAGGCTCCCACGCAAAGGAGGGAGAAGAAGTAAAGTCTCTAGAACAAAAGCAAGGAAATCTTTCGTCGAGAAAAAAACCAATAAGACGCCTTAACTAGAACCTTAACACAGAACCAGAACTACAAAAGACCTAAATATTACAAGCCTCGAGAACTCGCCAAAGCACTACCAAACTACGAAGAACAAGAGTGAATGAAGAGACAGAAGTAGCAATTGTGTCTTCGCAGTAAAGGAGATTGCTGTAGAAGACAAGGAAGAAGGGTAACAAACCAAACATTTGAAAGCGCATGTTTGCCACGAAGAGCGAACCGTCACCATATTCCGCGAAGCGCGATGATCTGAGAAGGGTGCCGAGGCCTTTTTAAAGCAGCAGGAGGATGTTGGCCCAAATAAATGGTGGTCAATAAGCAGCGCCGACATGGGCTGGAATTGGCGACGTTTCTGTCGTGCGTTTTATGTAGTTTGGTTTATAAAAGAATTATTTCTCATGCTTTGTCTCTCACCAGGCCTCGCCTCAGCAGTCTCGGAGGTGATTTTAGCGAGAAAGACGTCGTGTGACAAATGATCATGAAAGGGGATTTTATTTTACTTTACCAAGTGTTCGAAAGTTAGCTTCGCAGATAAATCGTACTTGGATAGTACGAACACGAAATGTTTTTAAGCTCTCTTTTTTTGACTGCCGGCTGCTGTTACTAAGAGTATTGACTTGATCATGCCGAGATTGATGTAGTGTATGTGTGGTGTCGTGATGCTTCTTTGGGTATATCAAGACTTAAAAACCTGGGACCGAGGAATCCAGTCACTAGGGTTTCTCTCTTCGTTTTTCTGATGCTTGAAACAAGCTGCAGATTGCCGAGATTTCGGCGAACACAAAGTAGGCTACAGAAGATTTCCATATAATCTCGAGCAGATGTGGTGAAGAGAAAGTACGATACAGCGTATATTTATTTCCTCAATTGCAAGGGGGCATGTAATAAGAACGACAATTTCGATGCCTGATCCTCCGAAGAAAATCAAATGTACCCGACTTCTCCTAGCCATTCCAACGTGAGCATGAGCGATGGTCGTGGCGAAAATACCTCCAGGAAGACCTCACTACTCTTCTGCTGGCTAAGTCGTGCGCAGCTGGCTCTCAAGGTGATCCGTTGCTGAGCTAATATCCTCATGCCTTTGTGGACCTGAGATCGATGATCGCTCCTTGTGCAAGAATGCGTTCCACCATCTCTCTAGGCCAGGATGGATGTGGGAGGTAAAGAGCGGGCGAATTGCAGGTGCACAAGCACAGAACTGCAAAATCCTGTTAGTAAGACATACTGCCACGGGAACCAACAGCTGGACGGCTGCGCAAATATCAGACGGGCTTCTCTTACAATTCCAGTGTTGATTTCGAAGTCAACAGCAATATAGAAGGGCCAGCCGGTCCACGCCGGATCGACTCTCATTTGCTGTTCGACTTGCTGCTGCAAAACCATTCGAACGATTCCAGCGCTACACGCTATGGCACCAAGTCCAAAGAGAAAAACGAGGGAAACCCGATCTCGGAAGGGAAGCTGCATTTTCCAGATAATGGGCATAGGCAAGAAAAAGCAGGTAATATCTGCAATGACGCCAAATACTGCTGTAATTCAAACTACATTAGATAACGTAAAGTAGAATGCGTAATAAGGTTCACCCACCATAGCATAAGGTATAAGTCATCTGAGAAACGCAATTTCGCTGACGGGAAGGGACGAGATCCCACACCGTATGTAAAGGTCTACACACATGAATATAGTGAACAAGTAGAAGAATGTTGATGACTTACATGCACTGGAGAAGCGTAGTGATAAGGAAACTGGCTTGAAAAATCACCATCAAAACCATAACGACAATGATGGATCGACGATAATGTTTTGTACCGCTTCTGGCCTGGAGCCTTTGATAGAAACAGCAAAGGGATAGTCTAATAAGAGTGATTGTAATTGAAAGTGTGAGGGAGCTTATTGTCGTCAGCTTCAATCCTTCGCTTAGACGTGCAGGTAGGATATCCCAAGCATGTCGGTTGAAGTGGTCTCTGTCATAGATAAGGACGATCAGTACTGCAGAGACAATGCTCATAATCTAGATTCATGCCAATTAGTCAATAGAAAGCTGGCGCTATTCCGAGTATGGGACAAGACCCTACCATTGCAGCGCCGATGAACAAATCATCAGAGCCAAAGCTCTTGAGAACGTGTATTCTGACATAATATCTCAGCACAACCACAACGAAAGAGATGGATGTAAGAATCAAGGTAATAATAGTGGGGGATGATCCTCGAGATTGTGGGTCAACATAGTTAGGTATCAGTCCAGCAAGGCTCGCCATAGTTGATACTCGTTCCTGGTGGACTTGAAATTAACAGCAAAGTGAGACCAGGACTCCACCATTTAAATACACCGTTCGAAGCCTGGCTGGAGAGATAAAGACAGTAGCGTGACAAGCTCATGCGGTATAGCCGTATACCTAATGTCAGACTATACATAGACGCACTGTTATTTGGCTTTTCTTCAGCCACGGCTGAGTTGCAGTCGCAACTCCGGACATCTGCAAAGTAACTTCTGGATCAAATATATCTGAAGATTCCTATCAGGCTTTCTATAGTTAAGCGAACTGTAGTAAGTATTCACAATGTTGTACTTATGCAAAGCACACCTTTCCTGCTGCGAGGCTGATATGCATGTCTCAGGTCCGGAAATAAATTCGATTACTTCGGCTTTAGATACATTGCATCTATACGGCAGCACCTATGAGGATCATGAAACTTAGATTCCGACGGCAAAGCAAATCAACCTGTGGCATTATTGGCATAGTATCCTTTCCTTGTTCGACCTGCACAATTCTGTTTGAAAGCCTTGGATGCCTTCCTACCGAGTTGATTCAGGCAGGGCGGCTGAAGGTTTAGAACTGAAAGGGGAAACCAATCAGTCACCGTGGGTAGAGCCGGGTTCGGTTTCTGTAATCCCATTTAGTAGCCTTCTTTTCTGTACCAATAGTAAAAGATACCAAACATAGCACTTTAATGGAATAAGGCGTCAATGAGTAGCGAGATGACAAAGACTGCATACTGCAACAATACAGTTGAAGAAGAACGACTGGGATGAACGGTTGGTGGTCGTACGTTGAGATAGAGTAGGTACCACATACATACGGTGATTACCGCACCAAGCCACTACCTGATGGGCGCCAAACCAACTGGGAGGCAGAACGGATACCTAAGGAAGGTACTGTACCATCCTAGGTAGGATGATTTTGTTGCAAGACAAGGTACTATCGTCCAGATTGTTGGAAAAGTCTCGTTCCTTGGTTTTGACAGACACCTAAATCACCTGAGGAACAGCCTCTGCCAATCACGTCAAACCTCTGCTCCGACTTTATCAGAGTCGGGCTGGGTACTCCGTATAGATAGATGGATCGACTCATGTGTATGTGCGACGTGGAGTATGCGTCTTATTCTATTCTGATCCTTCGGCTACGTGCTGCGCCCGTGGGGTGTGCATGATATGATAGGAAGCTTTTGTTGCCTCACTGCTACCTTATTGCAGAATACGACAAACCTTAAGGTACTGTATGTGATGCGACACAGCCTCTAGTACCTTAAATATTTAGTAGCCAAAACCGATGACTTGCATGACCAGGGAAACCAAAAATACCTTGAAGTGCATCAACTTGGTGTGTTCAATGCAACAAGCGATAATTTCCCCCTCTTTGGCTGGCGAAGCACGTACTTGGGTGCTTGGGATATAAATTAGGTAGGTACGAGGCGCGGTACAGACTGTACCTCGCACTTCAACGCTCACGGATGTAGCATGAGCTCGGGATCTGGGTGTCAATGTTCTGGGAATCGCAATTCCGGTATCTTAATCCGTAGACGTTTGCTTGCCCCTTCTCATCAGATATAAACCCCTTGCTGATTTCTTCCCAAGGAATTCCTAATCCACCCTTTCGCTACCATCACGCCATCATGGACTTGACGTCCGCACTTCAAGTCAAATACCTTGTAGCTTGTTGCATGGTACCAGTTCTGTTGATCTTGGCTACTTCTCGATCGCACGCCGCTCTTTTGGAAAAGATACCCTGGGTTGGGAGGGAATCAAAGATTTTCTCCAGGGTTAGAGCGAGCTTATTGAGTATTAGCCAAGCTCGTGAGCTTGTGGAAGAGGGTTACTATAAGGTTCGCCGCCTTAGGCACCTCGAAACGCCGCGGTCGTTTACAAACTGATATGGTTCACAGTATTCCAAATTCGGCCAATCCTTCGTTCTTCCAAGTTGGACTGCAGGACCGGAGGTGATGCTTCCGCTAAGCTTGATTCAATGGCTCGCCGTCCAGCCTGATAACGTTTTGGATGTACAAGAGTTGCATCAAGACATATTAGAAACAGACTATGTATTTCAATATCGCCACGCCGTCAGCAGCCCCATCCACGAAGATGTCATCAGGCGAGATCTCAATAGACAGCTTGGATCCTTGACCACGGAGGTCATGAACGAGCTTGAGAACGGGTTTACACAGTACTGGGGAGTCGACGCGCAAAATTGGAGAATCATCGCTGTTTTCGACAATATGATGAAGACTGTTACCAGGACGACAAATCGTATGTTGGTCGGCCTACCACTGTGTGAGTGTTATCCTGCTTGGCCGGGAAAATCTCAAAGGCTAAGCAGGATATATCCAACCTGCAGGCCGAAACGAAGACTACCTTAGCTATGCTGCGAAATATGCCCAAGCTATCGTCATAAGCGGTTCCATCATTCGCATGGTCCCAATCTTTATGAAACCGTAGGCATCTCCTTCAACCACTCCGTTGCATTTCTAAGCAAAAGCTCCATTATTCCTCCGCTGTCACAGCAAGGCCAGTCCGCAAAGAGTAATCGAAACTCACTAATGGCCATTGTCTTCAGGTTCATGGGGCCTTTGATTGCACTGCCAACGCGATACTATTATCGAAAATGCGCGAAACATCTGCTTCCTATCGTAAAGCAGCGTATGGCCGACATGGAAAGAGACAAAGCCGGATCCGTTCCCAGCTGGACAGAGCCAGTGAGTAAACTTCCCTTGCCTTATGCTACCTGGTCAATCTCATAATCTTATGATTTGCAGAATGACTACGTCACTTGGTCGGTCCGTGACTCGTTTGGTCGTTCAAACCCTCTTGACCGAAGTGCTGAAATGCTTGCTTATCGCATCATGATGGTGAATTTCACGGCGATCCATACGACTACCTTCACAGTTACCAATCTTCTCTTTGACCTCCTGGGATCCCCTCGGGCTTCAGAGTTCTATGCCGGGCTACGCGAAGAAGCAGAGCGGTTACTCCGAGACTACAACGGAGTGTGGACCAAAGCAGCCGTCGCAAAGGCCATCCGGCTGGATAGCGCAATCAGAGAGACGATGCGCCTTTCAAGCTTCCTTGGTCGTGGTTTAGAGAGGAAGGTTGTATCAAAAGAAGGTCTAACACTCGAGGATGGCTGTCACGTACCTCGCGGCGCAAAAATTGGGGTGCCTGTCTATTCGATACATCATGATGAGGCTTTCTATGCTCAAGCACATGAATACGATGCCTTCCGGTTCTCGAGGTTACGGGAAGACGCTACAGTGCCGAAAAATGTTTCTGAAGATGGGAACACAGGTAGCAATACTTGCCAGCCGGATGCTTCGGACGCCTCACAGGGTAAATTGGAGACTTTAGTAACCACAAGTGAGACTTTTCTGTCGTTCGGACACGGACGCCATGCTTGGTACGTGATGATTTTTTGACCCCTTATATTATACAAAGGGCTGTCTGATCCTGACTGGACTTGCTCTATCACAGCCCTGGTCGCTTCTTTGCTGCAAACGAGTTGAAAATGTTGCTTGCCCAAATCGTTCTCAATTACGACGTAGAGCCCCTGAATGTTCGACCGCCAAATAAATGGATTGGTGACACGGTATTACCGCCAATGACGGCTACAATGCGGATAAGACGGCGTAACAGGGGATGATCAGAGCCATTAGCTCTTAAAGCAATCTACAGATTTGGCAGCATTCTGCGATGACCAATTGCGGCTCGTCCTAGATTATAGAGCTGTCCTCGTGTCTGCAGGGGAGACATACTTTCACCTCTGATCATCGTGCATAAGTTAAGGACAGCCAAGACACGCGAATGTGCCTTGTGAACATAGCCTTCTCCCATAGCTCAGCCAAACTTCATGTGACGCTTGACTAGGGTAGAACAACCCGAATATGCCGCTAGTATTGCATGGGATATTCTGATGCGATCAAGAGGCGCCGGAACTCGATGATGACGTGTCTCCTTTTGCGCTGCGATTGAACGATCTCCCTACATATATGCGTTAAAATATTCCCACCACCTCCTTAAGATTACACTCGCCCAAACCCAACCTATGCAAATTAGATGCCTGCACGCATGATATGTCGTCAAATTTGTGCGTCAAGTCAGTAATGTAGCGGCGATTTCAAGCTGATAATAAATCAAGCATCATCCAGCCCCTGACGGACGCTCTCTGTGACTTCCAAAGCGCATTAACGATTGAGCAGAAGCTTGATCTCTCGGGGCTAAATTCAGTTCCCACAATCGATGAAGTGATAGTATTTACAGCTCGAGTAGACCAAGAAAACAGCAAGCGAAAAAGCCGGTGTGTCGCCAGTCGCCTTTGTGGTGTTCTAGAATCGGTCCAACATTTTTCATCGGTATTGGATACTTTTGCTTCATCGCATCCGATTGCCGGGCTGGTATGGGGCAGCCTCAAATTGACGATACTTGTAAGCTGATGAGAATCGTTGGATGAAAACTCGAAATATTGATCCTTTGAAGGCTGCAAGCGGTTATTCCAGTTATTTTGACAAGCTTACGGCTTGGTTCATGAATTTGCGAAGTGACTGCTTGAAATATTCGGAATACCAATCTATTTATTCGGAGTCAACAAGGTTGCAAGCAGCGCTTTGCAAGTACTATGCTACCTTCATCAGATTTTGTCAAAAAGTGATCCAGGACAACCAAAAAGAGAGTAAGCTCAATATCAATGTGCCTGGAATTGTCTCTTACATTTAGACCTTAGAGTTTCGAAAGATGAGCGCAGCGCTATGGAGGCCCTTTGAAGTGGAATTCGGCACGTTTCAAAAGAAGCTGAGGATACAAAGTGAAGAGGTGAGGCAAGAGATAGCCTTGAGTTCCGAGAAAGCCGCGGACCATGAACGACAGCTGCAACTCATCGAACGAAGCTCTGCCTCTCGGTATCGAATACGCGGGGATATGCATCGCCGAGAAGAACAGATCTGGAGGCAACAGTACCTTGAACGCAAATCCAGTAAGTGATGCAAGAACCTTCATCCTGCCACTACAATCAAATAACACCTTCTCGTCAGGAACGAGGAGAGAGCAGTTACTGAATAGTCTTTCCACATATAATTATATGGCGCCTTTTAAACAAGCTCGCAAAGCCCGACACGGTTCGACGACCACGTGGCTTAGTGAGACGTCAGAATTCCAGAACTGGTTGAACGAGGCCGAATCTTCCTTGTTTTGGTGTTCCGGGATCCGTAAGTCAAAGCGTGAAATCAGCACTGGGTCTTCTATACTGACTATAAAACCTACGCGAAGTCGGCTCAGGAAAAACCGTACTCACGTAGTTCTTCAATGTCAATAGTACCTTAGAAAACTACTGACGCCGTTGAAACAGGGCCAGTGTCATTGATGGACTCTTTTGCCGTCAATTACCTGCTGGCACGGCTAGGAGCTTCTTCTTCTGTCAATTCGATAATGCCGACTCGCTCACCGCCAGGGCCGTTGTTGGCTGTTTGATCAAGCAACTGCTGAAAATTGATGGTATCTCTGTATCAGTCGAGGCGAAACTGACCGAGTTATTAGATGACGGCACACCAGATGCGGATGATCTTCTGCCACTATTCAAAGAAGTGCTTACAATGTTCCCACGGCATTTCATCGTTATCGATGCTATCGATGAATGTTCGAAAAAGGACCGCGAATCAATCCTAACGATGCTGCGAAGCGCAATGGACACATCTCGCACAATTGTTAAGGTATTCATCGCCAGTCGCCCAGACTTGGATCAACAGGTCAAATGCACGTTCAGATATCAGCATCATGTGTCAATGGACTCTTCAGGTCTCCAGTGCGACATCACTAGCTATGTCAAAGACCTTATCACGGAGAAGACCAGTAACGGCGAGCTCGTCATTGGCAACCCAGCACTCATAATCGAGATCCAAGAAGCTTTGGCTGACGGGGCTCAGGGAATGTTCGTGATCCTATTCTCGGAAAGATCAGAAAGATGCTGACAGAAGAAGGTTTTTATGGGTGGTATTTCAATTGCAAGACATTTGCGCCCAGATTTGCGACGAAGACATCCGCAAAGCTATCAAGGACCTTCCCAAAAGCCTACTGGAGACATATGAACGTGCTATTCATAGAATCATGAAAGCAGGAAAAGTCCAGCTGGCAGAAAAGATATTTAGATGTGTGGCTGCCACAAAGCGACCTCTGCGTCTGGAAGAATTGCAGGAAGTTCTAGCCGTCGAGCCTGGCCAGACTTCTCGTAGACCAGATAGGGTTATAAACGACATATTTGGTCTTCTTCCCTCGTGTGGAGATCTCGTTGTGATTGACGAGGAGTACCTTCTTGTTCGCTTCGCACACTTCACCATCAAGCAGTTTTTCTTGTCGGTCTCCAACCTGCCTTCACTGGAAAATTTCCGTTTCAACCCACTACAACTTGATAACCACCTGGGTAAGGTCTGCGTGACCTATTTGAACTTCAATGATTTCAAGACGCAAGTAGCAAAATTTCAAAGAAGTGTTCCCCGTCTGGAGCCGAGCGATATAATAAAGGCGTCGCTGTCAGCTGGCTTAAGCAGAAAAGTTGCAGACTCCTGGCCGAGCGTTGGCAGAAGGTGTAAACTTGGCGCGCTGGCAGATTATGAAGTACTGCGCCAGTTGCGGATTGAAGTAGGATTCAAAGACATCATATCATCCACCAAATTGCAGTCACATTTTCCATTCCTCGACTATGCCAAAGACTTTTGGCTTGATCATACTCTTAATTTTACTAAGGCAGACACCGATGTATGGTTTTTATGGGCTCATCTGGTATCTGCAGAAGAGACCCAAGCCCCATTGCCATGGACACGTGCCGAGTGGACGAGCTGTACGGAACGTGTTGCGGAGTGGATCCTAAAGCATAGGCACTGCGCTCTATTAAGATTAATATTGGAGGCCCATAGAACCGAGCTTTCACCAGAATGCGGAGGATACCTTTTAGTAAGATCTGCGGCTGAAGGATTAATACGTCTTTTCAGTATCGCCATTGATGCTGGAATCTACCTGCCAGTAGACTTGGTCAAGGCCCTGCAAGAAGCTTGTCGAGGCGGACACAGAGAAGTTATTGAAAAACTTGTGATGACCAAAGTCGATATCAATGCAGCACCAGCCAGCACTTGTAATCGAACAGCATTACAGGCAGCTGCGCAATGCGGCCATGTTGAAATAGTAGGAAAGCTTCTAGCGATTGGTGCCAATGTCAACGCCGGTCCCGGCCGCGGTAATGGTCGTTCGGCCATTCAAGCCGCAGCTGAACATGGACAAATGGACATTTTAAAGATCCTCTTGTCCGTTAAAGCCAACATTAATGCTCCAGCTTCCGAAGAAGGTTGTACTGCATTACAAGCAGCTGCCAGAAATGGTCATTCTGAGGCAGTGGAAATGCTGCTTGCTGCTAACGCATTCGTGGATGCCGCTCCGGCTCCGCTTGGGGGCCGCACGGCACTACAAGCAGCGGCAGAAAAAGGCCATGTTGATGTTGTACAGATTTTTCTTATGAGGAATCCCGACATCAATGCACCACCAGCTATTCATCGTGGTCGGACAGCTTTGAGCGCTGCAGCAGAATTTGGACACTTGGAGATAGTGATATTACTCCTCAACGCCGGCGCTAAAGTGAACGGAGCAATCTCCGCAGATAACGGTCGTACAGAAATGCAAGCTGCCGCAGGGGGAGGACACCTTGAAGTGATGAAGACACTGCTACACGCCGGTGCAAGGCTAGATACGCCAGCGGCTCCAAACTACGGCCGGACAACAATGCAAGCAGCTGCGGAAATGGGCCATCTGAAAATGGTCAAGAGTTTGCTAGCAGCGCGTGTCGATGTCAATGCACCACCGGCAAGGATGCAGGGCCGTACCGCACTTGAAGCTGCAGCTGGAGAGGGGCACTTGAGGATTGTGAACAAGTTATTGGCAGGCCAGGCTAATGTGAATGCATCCACGGATCCTCGGGATCGAATTTGTTTTGAGCTGGTGGACAGTGAATGCTTACCTACGGTAGGTAGTATCCGTTTTGGGCCTTGAAATGGTCTGCGGGATGAATACTCACGATGCTGTAGCTGCCTTCACTTGACGATAACCTTCAGACAGCGAAGAAGCTACTCGGGGTGAACTCTAACGTAGACGTTGGGTCGAAATTCTTCAAGGGACGGACGGCGCTTCTTGCCGCGGCAGAGAATGGCCACATCGAAATTGTAAAAGCACTCTTGAAAGCTGGAGCAGGAGTCAACATCATAAGCTTGTGTGGCAAGTCGGTACTTACCGCGTCCGGTGTAGGCGAACGTACCGATGCCGTAGACGGCGAGGAGGGTAGCCATGACAAAACATCTCTTCAACAAGCTGCAACTGGGAAGCATCTGGAAGTACTGGAGAGACCCGTAAGAGTGGAGGCGCATGCCAACGCTTGTGACACTTCCTCTGGCCGAACAGCGTTGCAAGCAGCCGTGGAGGGTGGGCATATGGATGCAGTAGCACAGTTAGTGAAGGCCGGAGCCAAAAGGACAGGATGATGGAAAGTCTGGCAACGTCCTGGCGTCGTTGATGCAGGTGTAGCCGGAGGTCCTGGATTTACCTTAGGTTGCGGGCTATTTACCGAATCATACGCCAAGATGTCACTTTTTTAGATAGTATCAAGGAATACATACCGTACCTTACTGTTATACATGAAAGTTGACTAACCGGATCGAGGAGTGTATATTACATGTATTTTCATCGAGTGAAAGTTGGTTAATACTGCAGAAATACCTTAGTTTGCCTCCGTAAGATATCTCAAGCGCGCGGCCGCTAAGCCCTTTCGGGTTAGCGCTTTGCTTACTACGGAAGCGGTGCTGCCCAGGGCCCCAGAGCCTACGGAGTAAGCGCTAACCCGAAGAGGCTTAGGTCCTGCACGTCTGAGGTACAGGGTGTTTGCACTGCGGGTCGAACATTGCATTAGTTTTACACCAACGGTGTCACGGACTGAGGGCTGGATGGAACCAGGATGGAATTCTAATAACTAGATTTTAGATACAAGACGTTGCACGAAGAAGAAAGGAAAGAAAGAGATCATTCAGAGGTTCTTATACCCCATGAACG
>JAABVA010001177.1_pt1 | contig 28781 bp, 25 predicted proteins | sample 5560331 | NCBI WGS metagenome assembly JAABVA01 (sample SAMN12812661, study PRJNA571458) | rock metagenome | isolation source: Antarctica rocks | place: Antarctica: Victoria Land, Mt New Zealand sud | collected 2016-01-07 | reverse complement strand
TTTTCTGGGACGCCCGGCGCGCGCGTGGCAAGGGCGTATCCTCCGTCTAATCGTAGTTGTCAGTTTATCAGGAATTAGTAGTCAGTAGTCGGTAGATAGTAGTCGGACAGGCGATAGCGGCAGGTTGGGTACACTGGTAGTATCGGTTGCGGCGGCGTTTAGGTAGTACTTTCTGACTACTGTCTACCGACTACTGATTACGCGTCACATGCTGTACACTAGCGCAAGGTCTTAGGGCCGAGGGGCACAACAGAGATGGGGAGCTGATGCGAGAGACACCGGTACGGGATGAGGAGCCACGGAGCATACCGCCCAGCCTGTCCCCGGCCGACGAATTGGGCGCGCCGGGCCTCCCCGAGGCGCAAGGCCCGCCGGCGCCGGATGGACCGGGCGCTCATGCGTCGAGCTTCCGCGATGTGCTGTCGAACCGCCCCTTCCGCGCGCTGTGGATCGCGCAGGTCTTCTCGCAGTTCGCGCAGAACCTGACCTGGATCTCGCTGGGGGCCTACGTTGCCAACCAGAACGCGACCGGCAAGAACACGCTCGTTTCGATCATCATCGTCAGCGCCATGTTGGCGCAGTTGCTGCTCAGCGGCTTCGCGGGGGTGCTGGTCGACCGCGTCAGCAAACGCGCCGTCCTGGTCGGCAGCAACGCTGCCCGCGTCGTGATCACGCTGCTGTTTGTGGCCGCGACAGTGCTGGATGTGCATACGCAGACGACGGCCATCATCATCTTGATCTTCGTCGCCAACGCCGTGGCGCAGTTCTTCTCACCCGCCGAGGCCGTGACCATCCCGCTGCTCGTCGAGAAGCGCAACCTCATCTCCGCGTCGTCCCTCTTCAACATCACCTTCAACGCCTGCCAGGTCATCCCGGCTGTCCTTGGCCTGGTGCTGCTGCAGTTCCTGCACATCGTCCCCGTACTGCTGATCATCGCGGCGTGCTACGCCGTCGCGGCCGCCTTCGTGGCGACGCTGCCCGCGCGGACGACGGTGGCGCGCCCCGCTCCGGTGGCGGGCTCCCTGCGCGAGGCCGCCGCCCACCTGGTGAATGACCTACACGAGGCGCTGCGCTTCCTGGCGCACGATCCGGGCTTACGGCTGACGATGTTCCAGATCAACGTCGCGCCGACATTCCTCTTCGTCTTTGGGACCCTTGGTCTGACGTTTGTCCAGGAAACGTTCGGGTTGCCAGAGGACCGCGCCTACATCCTGCTGCTCCCGGCGGGCGTGGGTCTCATCGTCGGGGCGCTCACGGTGGGCCGCGTCGCGGCGCGCGTACGCAAGGAGAACTTGATCAACATCGGGTTGCTGACCATGGGCGTGTCCGTCGCCGTCCTCGGAGCGGTCGCCACCATCGTCAAGGCGTTTGAAGGCGCGGCGGGGCATGTGGGGCGCCTCATCAGTCATGTGCATCAACTGCCCCCTAGTCCGCGCAATCCGGGCCTGATCCCGCCGGCGATGGTGATCGCGGTTGTGATCGGGCTGGGCATGGCCCTGTCCACGATCCCCGCGCAGACGCTCGTGTTCGAGCGCACGTCAGAGGCGGTGCGCGGCCGCGTCTACGCCATGCAACAGCTCATCGGCGGCGCCATCCCCATCATTCCCCTGCTGACCTTCGCGCCGCTGGCCGACGTGTTCGGCACCTCGACCATCATGACCTGCCTGGGCATCGTCATCGTGCTCGTCGGCGCGTTGAGCGTCCATCTCGACCGGGGCGTGAGGCGGAAGGCGATAGGCGATAGGCGATAGGCGATAGGCGATAGGCGATGGGCGTGTCCACTGGGAGTGCTGAACCTGTGCGTAGGGGCGTATTGCTATACGCCCGTGTTCGCCGCAGAGATGTCCACTGGACGGCGAACATCGACGAACACCAACAGGGCTGCCCGCGACCGCCGGGCGTATGACGATACAGCCCTACAAGCCGTGGCCCATCCCTCGATGATAAGCATCCCTTATCGCCGCCAGAGCAAACGCATCTTTGACGTATACATGGGCGCACGGGACAGTGAGGGTATGGGGTCACGTAGCCGCATGCCTCGTGTGCTTTATCCTGTAGATAGCTGGATGAATGCGTGCCGTACCGTAGTCGTAGTGGAGTGGAGGAGATATGACAATGCAGTCGCGTCTGGATAAGTATGGGGCGCGGGCGACGCTGTCGACCGCTCAGGGTGAGTTGACCTACTACAAGCTGGCCGCGCTGGCCGGCCGGACCAACATTCCGCTGGAGCGGATGCCGGTAACGCTGAAGATCCTGCTGGAGAACCTGATCCGGCAGCAGGACCGCGGCGTGGCCATGGAGGAGGAAGTGGGCGCGTTGGCCGGCTGGACCCCGGCGAGCGGCAAGACCGAGCAGTTTCCCTTCCTGCCCGCGCGCGTGGTGATGCAGGACTTCACCGGCGTCCCCGCCGTGGTCGACCTCGCGGCGATGCGCTCGGCCGCCGCGCGCCTCGGCGGCGACCCCAACAAGATCAATCCGCTGGCGCCCTCCGCCCTCGTCATCGACCACTCGGTGCAGGTCGACCTGTTCGGCTCCGCGCTGGCCTACGCCGGCAACGTCGAACTTGAGTACGAGCGCAACCGCGAACGCTACACCCTACTGCGCTGGGGCCAGCGGGCCTTCGACGAGTTCCAGGTCGTACCGCCCGGCACCGGCATCGTTCACCAGGTCAACCTGGAGTACCTCGCCAACGTCGTCGGCACGCGCAAAGACGGCGATGATCTCGTGGCCTTCCCGGACACACTCGTGGGCACCGACTCGCACACGACCATGATCAACGGACTCGGCGTGCTCGGCTGGGGCGTCGGCGGCATCGAGGCCGAGGCCGTGCTGCTGGGCCAGCCGCTCTACCTGCTCACGCCCATCGTGGTCGGCTTCCGTTTCAGCGGCAAGCTGCCCGAGGGCGCCACGGCCACGGATCTCGTGCTGACCGTGACGCAGCAGTTACGCAAGCACGGCGTCGTCGCCAAGTTCGTCGAGTTCTGCGGACCCGGCCTCAGCGCGCTCAGTCTGGCCGACCGCGCCACGATCTCCAACATGGCCCCCGAATATGGCGCGACGGCGGGCCTGTTCCCGGTCGACAGCGCGACCTTGCGCTACCTGGAGATGACCGGACGCCCGGCCGCGCTGGTCGACCTGGTGGAGCGCTACACCAAAGAGCAGGGCCTCTTCCGCACCGACGAGACGCCCGACCCGCTCTTCGATGAGACGCTGGAGCTCGACCTCTCCACGGTCGAGCCGAGCCTGGCCGGCCCGCGGCGCCCGCAGGACCGCGTGGCCCTGCCCGGCGTGGCGCGCAGCTTCCATGACGCCTACCCCGATGTCGTGACGGCGACGCCCCGTGTCGGCGACGGTAACGGCCATGCCGCTGGCGATGACGATGGCGACAGGACGGGCAACGACGAGCTGGCCGGATTCGGCCACGGCTCGGTCGCCATCGCTTCGATCACGAGCTGCACCAACACCTCCAACCCGGCCGTGATGATCGGCGCGGGTCTACTGGCCAAGAAGGCTGTCGCGCGGGGGCTGCGCGTCAAGCCCTACGTCAAGACGAGCCTGGCCCCCGGCTCACGCGTGGTGACAGAGTACTTGACCGCGGGCGGGCTACTGGAGCCGCTGGAGACGTTGCGCTTCAATGTCGTCGGCTACGGTTGCACCACCTGCATCGGCAACAGCGGCCCGCTGCCCGAGCCAATCGCCAAGGAAGTGTCGGACAAGAATCTGGTCGTCGCGGCGGTGCTCAGCGGCAACCGCAACTTCGAGGGACGCATCCATCCGCAGGTGCGCGCGAGCTACCTGGCCTCGCCGCCGCTCGTGGTCGCCTACGCCCTCGCCGGCTCGATCGACGTCGACCTGACGACGGACCCGCTCGGCCGGGACACGGACGGCAACCCCGTGTACCTGCGCGACATCTGGCCCACGCCGGCCGAGGTGCAGGGGGTCATCGAGGCGTCGGTGCGCCCCGAGATGTTCATCGAGAAGTACGGCGAGGTGTTCGAGGGCGATGACCGTTGGAAGGCGCTGCCCGTTCCCGGGGGCAATCTGTACGCGTGGGAACCCGACTCGACCTACATCCAGGAGCCGTCGTTCTTCCAGGACCTCGCGCCAACGCCGGGGCCGATTGAGGCGATCGGCGGCGCGCGTGTGCTGGCTATGCTGGGTGACTCGGTCACGACCGACCATATCTCGCCCGCCGGCGCGATCCCGGCGCAGAGCCCGGCCGGCCGCTACCTCACCGAGCATGGCGTCGAGCGGCGGGACTTCAACAGCTATGGCTCGCGGCGCGGCAACCACGAGATAATGGTGCGCGGCACCTTCGGCAACATCCGCCTACGCAACGAGCTCACGCCCGGCCAGGAGGGCGACTGGACGGCCTACATGCCCACGGGTGAGCGCATGCGCATCTACGACGCCGCGCAACGCTACCAGCAGGAGAACACGCCGCTGGTGGTGATCGCGGGCAAGGAATACGGCTCGGGTAGTTCACGCGACTGGGCGGCTAAGGGCACGCTGTTATTGGGCGTCAAAGCCGTCATCGCCGAGAGCTACGAGCGCATCCACCGCTCCAACCTCGTCGGCATGGGCGTGCTGCCGCTGCAATTCCTGCCCGGCGAGGGGCGGGAGAGCGTGGGCCTGACCGGCGCGGAGACCTACGACATCGTGGGCCTCGATGACACGCTCACGCCAGGCCTGCGCGTGACCGTGCGCGCCACGAGTGACGCCGGCAATACCAAGGAGTTTGGGGCGCTGGTACGCATCGACAGCCCCATCGAGGTCGACTACTACCGCCATGGCGGCGTGCTGCCGTACGTGCTGCGGCAGTTGCTGCGGCAATAGTTCGGAGGAACATCATGGTCGCTCAATCCAAGCCGCTCACCTTCACCGTCGCCGAGTACCTTGCTATGGAGGAGGTCGGTGACACCAAGCACGAGTACCTCGACGGCTACATCTACGCCATGGCCGGCGGCACGCCTGACCATGCGCAACTGGGCAGCAACCTCAACCGCGTCCTTGGCAATGCTCTGCTCACTAGTCCGTGCCGCATCTACGACTCCGACGTGCGTCTCGAGCTTGCTCCCACGCAGTACGTCTATCCCGATGTCGCCGTGAGTTGTGATGAGCGCGACCGAGCCAGCGCGCGCGAGAAGTACATCCACTACCCCAGCCTGATCGTTGAGGTGACCTCCGACACGACCGAGGGCAACGACCGTGGCGAGAAACTCCTCGCCTACGGCGCGATCGAAACGATCATGGACTACCTCATCGTCAACCATCGCCGTCGCCTCGTCGAGCACTACGAGCGACAGGCCGCCGACGTATGGATCTATCGCCGCTATCGCCCAGGCGCCACTATCCCTATCCATCACCTCGACATCCAGCTGGATGTCGATGACATCTACCTCAAGGTCGACTTATGATCGATCCGACACAACGGTTCTCCAGTAGGGTCGACAACTATATCCGGTACCGGCCGTCGTACCCCGCGGCCATTGTCGACCTCCTGGAGAAAGAGTGTGGGCTTACCCCGGAATGGGTCGTCGCCGATATCGGCGCCGGTCCGGGCAACCTCACGCGCCTGTTCCTGGACAACGGCGCCCGTGTCGTCGGGGTCGAACCAAACCGTGAGATGCGTGAGGCGGGCGAGCGCCTGCTGCGCGGTTATTCCACCTACAGCAGCGTCGCGGGGACGGCGGAGGCGACGACCCTCGCGAACGCCAGCGTCGATCTCGTCACGGCGGGGCAGGCCTTTCACTGGTTCGACCAAGCCCGCGCCAGGCGGGAGTTCGCGCGTGTCCTCAGGGCGCCGCGTTGGGTCGCGCTCGTGTGGAACGAGCGCCGCGTCGATTCCACGCCTTATATGGTGTAATTAGATTAGGGATGCAGGTCGTGGCGCTTCACGGCCTGCCGGCCCCTTGGTTAAGGAGAAGCGTGCATGACACTCACCGTCCATTTGACACCTGAACAGGTAGGTCGCCTGCAGGCTGAGGCGGATCGCACCGGCCTCACCCTCACCGACTATGTCCGGCGGCGCTTGCTGGGCGACGCATCTCCGGTCGTCGCCGATGGCGCGACACGTCTAGCGGCCATCGATGCGGCCCTGGGCGCACTTGCAGGCAGCGGTATATCCAGCGAAGACTTCGTGAGCGAGAAGCAGACGGAAATCGTACGCGAAGAGGCGCGTTGGCAGGAACGCTTCGGACCACGCTCCGCATGACGACCGTCTTTGACGCCAGCGCGCTCATTGCCTTCCTCGGCATGGAGCAGGGCGCGTTGGTTGTGCGGCAGGCGCTCCGAGACAACCCCGGCGCGTGTTACGTCCATGCGGTGAATCTCTGTGAAGTCTACTACCATGTAGTCCGCATCCGCGACACACCAACCGTAGAGCGGGCCTTGCAGCTGTTGGGAAGCGCGGGCATTATCGTGCGTGAGGACATGGATACGGCCTTCTGGCAGGATGCTGGATGGCTGAAGGCCACCTACGTGCGCGTCTCGCTGGCCGACTGTTATTGCCTGGCCTTGGCTCGTAGAGTTGGGGGTGAAATGCTGACGGCGGATCACCATGAGTTTGACGCATTAACGCCCCACGGGCTGTGCCCAATCCGCTTCATTCGCTGACACCCAATACTGCTAGAACGCGTCGGAACGCCAATACACCCAATCCTGCGGTGGGAACAGCCCTTCGAGCAGTTCCAGCGCCCCGTCGGGCAGCGGCGGCAGGCCGCCATTGGTCACGGCCAGGGGGTCGCGTAGTCGCGCGTAGGCGTCCTCCGTGCCGAAGAGCAGTGACAGGAACACAGACTCAGGTAGGGTGTATGGGTCGTCCCGGCTCGGCGGGACGATGGTGACACGCCCATCGGCGATCAACAGCGCGGCCCCGCCGCGCAGGGGGCCGATGCGCAGGCGCAGCGGCTCGGCGACGGGCAACTTGCGCAGGCGTGTGGCGAGCAGCGGCGTGATCTCTTTGAGCAAGCGCGACGGGTCGATGACGCGTAGCAGCAAGTCGTCGCGCGCGGGCGCCAAAGTCGCCGCGCCCAGCGCGCCGGTGATGAGGACGCGGTAATCGCGCGGCAGGCAGGCGGATAGGGTCGTCGTTCCCTCGCCGGCCGTAGCGGCGGCGGCGCGCAGCAACGGACGCCACGCGCCCAGCGACCATGGCGCCAGCAACAACTCCAGCGCCTCGGCGCGCTGGCCGGCGCGCTGTCCCGTGCGGTCTCGTTGCCGCGCCGCCGCCGGGCGGACCACCACGTAGCCCGCGAGTTCACCCCCTTGCACGGCGACGAACATGCGCGCGCCCCGCGCGTTGAGCGTGGCGAGGCTGCCCATCCATGTGTCGCGGTCGCGCACAACGCTGCCGGTGCGCGCGATATTGACGGTTTCGTGCAGCGCCAGCACGGCGTCGAGGTCACTGCTCTCGAGCGGCCGCACCTGGATCTCCTGGGGCAATTGGATGACGCGCCCGCGCGGCTCGTCTCCCGCGCTCCGCACATTCCCCGCGTCCCCTTTGCTCTCCGTGGCCGCCGCCAGCGCCGCCACCGGTATCTCCAACTCCGGCTCGCGCAGGACGCTCCAGCCCTGTTGCACGAACAGGGTCTGCTCGTGGTCGGGGGCGAAGAGCAGCGCCAGCAGGGCGCCTTCCAGCCGCATGGCTGAGACGCACTCGGCCAGCAGCGAGGCGGCGAGAGCGCGCTCCTGATAGCGCGGTTCCATGCACAGATTGCCGATGCCGCCGGCCGCCACGGCCGTGGTGCCGATGCGCAGTGTGCGCGGATACATCTTGACACAGGCGACGATATGGCCGCTGGTCCAGGCGACGCGGATCTGGCTCGGCTCGAAGGCGGAATCGGAGGTCAACAGGGTGTGGACATACTCCGGACCCTGTCGCGGCGTCGCGAGGAGCGCGCAGACTTCGTCGAGATCGGAGGCGCGCGCCGGGCGGAAGAGCATATATCGTATCCTTGTAGGTAGCCGCCTCGTTGATCGCGCGATGCTGTAACTATCAAAGACACGATGAGACGGTAGCACACTTATCTTACAAAGTTTTGGGCTATTATGACCGACTTTCTCGACGACGCTCTACAGCGCCTCCTGGGGCTGACGCGCGACGACCTGCGGCTGCTGACCGATCGGTCGGTCGTGAGCATGGCCTCTCTCCTCGCGCGGCGAGCCGGGGCCATGTGCGCCCTCACGGCCCTCGACGCCGCGCGTGGCGATGACGAGGGCCTCACACTGGCTGACGAACGTGTACGACTGCTGCTGGAGGATGGGCGCTATGACGAGGCCGCAGCCGCCGCGCGCGTGCGCCTGGCGCGCCAGCACTCGCTGTCTACGCAGAGCTACCTGGCGCGCGCCCTGCTCAACCTTGGCGATCTGCAAGGGGCGGCAGATGTGGCCGCGGCGATGCTGGCCGTGGCGTCCGATCGCGTCACGTCGCTCTATATCGCCGGCTTGGTCGCGTTGGCGCGCCAGCGCGACGACGAGGCGCGCGGCCACTTCGAACGCCTGGTGGAGTTGCACGACGAGAGCCCGTCCGGCCCGCGCGGCCTCGCCCGCCTCGCGCTGGCGGCGGGCGACCCGGCGCGCGCGTTCGAACTCACGGTGGGCACGCTCGACGAGGCGACGATCGCGCCGGCCGACCTACTGCGCGAACTCGCGCTCTACGCCGGGCGTATCCCCGACCCCACGCGCGCGGACGACGCGCGGCGGCGCGTCGCCGCCGCCGCCGCCGCGCGTGACGCAGCCCTGGATGCGCGCGATGAAACGCTGCGCTCCGTGCTGGCCACGGACATCGGCAAGGCGCGCGCGGGTGGCGCACGCCCCGCCGCGAAGCGCGAGTCCACGCAAACAGTAGCTCCCGTATCTCACGAGGACGAGGGGGAGGATGACGTCCTCCTGGATGAGGATGCCGTCGTGCTGCCGCCTGCCCCGCCGCCAGACCCCGCCGCGCGCGCCGGTCTCGTCGCGCTGCTGCGCGATACGTTCGGGTATGAGGATTTCCGCGCGGGGCAGGAGGAAACCATCTCCGCCGTGCTGGTGGGGCGCGACACCCTGGCCGTGATGCCGACCGGCGCGGGCAAGTCGCTGTGCTATCAACTTCCTGCCCTCACGACTGACGGCGCGCCGCTCGACGCGGGCGATACTGGGAGCGCGGGCGTCTCGCCCGTCCTACTGGGAGCGCGGGCGTCTCGCCCGTCCCGGCGCTTGGAAGGCGGACATCGGGAACGGGAGGCGACGCATCGGCCCTGCGGGGATGGCCAGCCGGCGCCGGCGGACGCCGGGATGGGCGAGACGCCCGCGCTCCCAGGCGACACCGGGACGGGACGCGTCACGCTCGTCATCTCCCCGCTGATCGCCCTGATGAAAGACCAGGTTGAGTCGTTACCGCCCGCGTTGCTCGCGCGGACCACGCTCGTCAACAGTGTGCTGGAGAACGCTGAGATGGAACTGCGCCTGGGCGAAATCGCGGCGGGGCGCTACCGGCTGGTCTACGCCGCGCCCGAGCGGCTGCGCCAGCGCCCTTTCGTGCACGCGTTGGCGCGCGCGGGGGTGCGGCTAGTGGTGATCGACGAAGCGCACTGCTTGAGCATGTGGGGGCACGACTTCCGTCCCGACTACCTGTTCATCCGCTCCGTGCTGCCGGATCTGGGCGACCCGCGGGTGTTGGCGATGACGGCGACAGCCACCCCGGCCATGATGGGCGAGATCGCCGCCGCGCTGGGCCGTGAGCTGTGCCTTGTCAACACGGGCGTGCTGCGCGACAACCTCTACCTCATCACGCACGGCGTCGAGAACGATGACCACAAAATGCGCGTGCTGGTCCCATTCGTGCAACACCAGCGCGGCTCCGGCATCGTCTACGTCAGCAGCCGCGACAACGCCGAGCGCCTGGAGAAGGTGCTACGCCAGGCCGGCGTCAACGCGCGCGCCTACCATGCCGGCCTGGGGACGGCCGAGCGGTCGATGCTGCAGGATCGCTTCATGGATAGCGAGGTGCGCGTGATGATCGCCACGGTCGCTTTTGGCATGGGCGTCGATAAGAGCGACGTACGCTTCATCGTACACTACAATCCGCCGCGCTCACTTGAGGCCTACTCGCAGGAATCCGGGCGCGCCGGGCGTGACGGCAAGCCCGCCGTCTGCCTGCTCCTGCATACGCGCGCCGACCGCACGAACCTCAAGCGCTGGAGCCGCGAGCAGGCCGTGGACATCGAGGCGCTGCGCGCGGTCTACCGTCAGGTGCGGGTCGTGCTCAAGGAGGGGCGGGGACTCGTCGACGCGCCGGCGTTGCGCGAACGCCTGGAGATCGAGGGGCAGCGCGACGTGGACCTGCGCGTCGCCATGAGCATCCTGGAGAATTCAGGTCTGCTACGGCGCGGCCCCGACATCCCACGCGGGGCGACGGTCGTTCTCGTAGGCGACAGGCCACAGGCGATAGGCGACAGACAGGAGTCGGGTGACGTCGGCGAGGCGACGACTGATGCGGGGTGGGACGCCTTTTTGCGCGCGGCGCGCCTGGATGGCGCGGACCCAAGCCGGCGGGCGCGTTCGGCTCCGCTTGACCTGGTGGCGATCGCGGGCGAGTTGGGGCTCGAGCCGGTCGCGCTGGAGGACCAATTGCTAGCCTGGCAGGACGAGAAGCGCCTGACGTACCATGGCGTGGGCCGCGACATGCTCATCGAGTTACTGCCGCCGCCGTCCGACACGGCCGCGCATATGTCGCGCATCCTCGACGGCCTGGCCGCGCGCAATCAGCGCCGCCTGCGCGCGCTCTTTGCCTATTTGGACACGCGGGAGTGCCGCCATTGTTTCATCGCGCGCCACTTCGGGCATGACGCGCCCGCGGTGTGCCGCCGCTGCGACGTGTGCCGGCCGGTCGCGTTGACGGAGGCCGAACCTGCCGTCAACGCGGCGCGGCTCGACGACCCCGTCGAGGGCGTGCGGCGGTTGGTCGGGCAGTTCCCGCTCGACTACGGCAAGACGGGGGTGGTCGAGGTGCTCAAGGGGGTGATGGCGCGCCGCCTGCACGCCGCCAAGACGCCGCTGTTTGGCGCGCTCGCGCACGCCTCCAAGGCATCCATCGAGCGCGCTGTGGAGCGCCTGCTGGCCGAGGGCGAATTAGTTGTAGAAATGAAGGGCGAGTACGCGATGCTGCGCCTCAACGAAGTCGGAAGAGAGAAATGAACATCGTCATCGTAGGCTGCGGGCGCGTGGGCGCGTTGCTGGCCACCAATTTGGACCGCAAAGGGCACGACGTCACCGTCATCGACCAGGAGGCGGACGCCTTCAATCGCCTACCTACCGGCTTCAAGGGCCGCACCGTGCTCGGCTCCGGCATCGATATCGACGTGCAGCAGCGCGCCGGCATCGAGCACGCCGACGCCTTCGTCGCGTGCTCGCCGGGCGACAACCGTAATATCGCCGCGAGCCAGGTCGCGCGCGAGATCTTCCATGTGCCCACGGTCGTGGCGCGCATCAATGACCCGCTGCGCGACCAGATCTTCCGCGACCTGGGCCTGAAGACTGTCTGTCCCACCCTCGTGGGGGCCGATTTGGTGCGCGACGCATTGCTCAAGTAGCCGTTAGCGATTAGCGATTAGCGATTAGCCTTTCGCCACACCAAAGACTAACAGCTAATGGCTAATGGCTAATGGCTAATGGCTAATGGCTAATGGCTAACGGCTTCTATATGACCCAATCATCCACCGGCTGCTCCTCGGTGGTGATGGTGTCGTCGGGGGTGCGGTGGATGATGCTGCCGGCGTGGCCGAGCACGATGGAGTGGGGCGGGAGCGACTCGATGACGAGCGCCTGCGCGCCGACCTTGCTCCACGCCCCGACGGTCACGGGGCCGAGTACCGCGGCGCCCGAGCCGATCACGACGTGATCTTCAATGGTAGGGTGGCGCTTGGCCCCGTGACCGCGCTTCATGTCTTTCCACCAGCCCGTGGCGCCGAGCGTGACCTGGTGGTAGAGCATCACGTCGTCGCCAATCTCGGCGGTCTCGCCGATGACGACGCCGGAGCCATGATCGATGAAGAAGCGCCGGCCGATCGTCGCGCCAGGGTGGATGTCGATGCCGCTAGTGATGAAGCGCGCGAAGAGCGCGATCAGGCGCGGCACGAAACGCTGTCCCTCGCGGTAGAGGTGATGGGCAAGGCGATGCAGCCACAGGGCGTGCAGGTGCGGGTAAAGCAGGACTTCCCACACGCTCGTCGCCGCCGGGTCCTTCGCGAAGACGACCGCGATGTCTTCGCGCGCCCGTGCAATCAAATATCGTAACGTCATAAAACCTCAGTATCTAGCGCTATCTCTTATATAGTAGCGCAAACGCGCGTTTCATTGTCGATGTGGCGACGCAGAGTGGCGCGCCAACTGGTAGTATGACTCCATGACACCGCGCGCAATGATCGCGCGGAATGCGGGATAAAGCTGCTGTGGAGGAGGCGTACTATAATGGCCAAGCCGAAGAGCCAATCGGCCGAGGGGCTACGGCCTGGTCAGTTGGCGGGCAACCCGCGTGTCGTGCGCCGGATCAAGCGTGAGTTGCGGCTGCAGCGCACGCTGGGCGTGCCCGCCTTGTTCAGTTCGGGCTACGGCAACGTTGGCTCGTCGATTTACTATGCGCTCGGCGTCACCGCCGTGTTCGCCCTCGGAGCCACGCCGTTCGCGCTCGCTCTGGCCGGCGTCTTTTTTATTCTGACTGTGTTCACCTATACCGAGGCGACGGTGGCCGTCCCCGAAGCTGGCGGGGCCTCCAACTTCGCGCGCCAGGGCTTCAACGAGCTCGTTTCCTTTATCACGGGTTGGGGAACGCTGCTCTCCTACACCGTCACCATCTCCATCTCGGCTTTCTCGGCCGTGGGCTATCTGGCCGTCTTTTTCCCCATCTTCGAGCATCAGACGGCCGTTGTGGTTGGCGCGGTTGTGGTCATCCTACTGCTCATGGGGCTCAATCTCCTCGGGGCGGAGGAGGCATCCACCTTAAGCGTTATCTTCGCCGTGCTTGACCTGAGCACGGAGGTCGTGTTGGTGGTCGTGGGCGGCATTTTTCTGGTGGTGATGGCCACGGTAACACACCCCTTCTTCCTGCATCAGATTCACTGGGGCACGGCGCCTTCGGGCCTCAATTTCGTGAGCGGCGCCGCCACAGCTATGGTCGCTTACACGGGCATCGAAACGATTTCGAACCTATCCGAAGAGACGAAAGACCCTGAGCGCACGGTGCCACGCTCCTATGCTTTCCTCATTTTCGCGGTGCTGATCCTTTTCATCGGCATCTCAATCGTAGCCCTGTCGGCCCTGCCGGTGTTCAAGGATAGTCACGGCCAGTACACCACGTTGCTAGCCACGAAATTTATCACCGACCCTGTGGCAGGGATTGCCGGCGAGTTGCCACACCCGGCGAGCGACATCCTGAAGCCCCTCGTGGCCATCCTGGCCGCGACGATTCTGCTGATCGCGGCGAACGCGGGTATCTTGGGCGCCTCGCGCCTCTCGTTCTCGATGGGGACCTACCGCCAGGTCCCGGCGATCCTAAACAAGATCCACCCGCGCTTCGGCACGCCGACCGTGGCTATCATCTTTTTCTCCCTCGTGGCCGTCCTGCTCGTGATCCCCGGTGACATCCAGCAGCTAACCACTCTCTACATTTTCGGCTCGACACTCGGATTCACCATGGCCCACGCCTCGCTCATCGCTATGCGCTTGCGTGGGGCCAAGCACACCTGGCGCGCGCCCCTGAACATTCCGGTCGGTGGGGGGCGCAGCATCCCGCTGACCGCCGTGGTCGGAGGATTGGGCACCTTGGGCGTCTGGATCCTGAAAGGATTGGGCGACCCCTTCAGTCGCTACGTCGGCCTGGCCTGGATGGTCGCTGGGTCCGTCCTCTACGTGCTGTACCGGCGGGGGCAGCACTTGCCCATCACCAGGAGCGTGGAACGCCAGTTCGAGCAACGATAAAGAAACGGAGGTGAGAGATGACAACGGTAACGCCTGAGCAGGCAGGTACGGGTACGCGGACGGACGCACCGGTATTGCTCGTCGCCTACGACGGCAGCCCGATGAGCGAGTCGCAATTGCACCTCGCCGCCCGTTCCGCCAATGACATCGGGGGGCAGGTGCGGGTGCTATACGTGGTCTTGCGCAACTGGCATCTACCGCTCGACGTCCCCTTGTCCCGCGAAGAGGAGGAGCGGGCCAACGCCCTCTTCGACCAGGCCGAGAGCATCGTGACACGCTACGGTGTACCCTGCGTCATGGAATGTGATCGCGCGCGCTCCATCGGTGAGGCTATCGTCGCCGACGCCGCGGAGAGCGCGGCGCGCATGATCTTCATAGGGTTGCGCGACAGTAATCGGTTGGGAACGTCTCTTTTTATCAGCGGGACCCTGCGGCATGTGCTGCAGAACGCGCCCTGCCCCGTCCAGATCGGCTACCTGCCCGCCGGCCTGCCCGAGCACTTCGCGCTCGACGGTGAGGGTCGATAGTCGACTATCGACTCCGCAGGTGGTAGGGCACGCTGATCACGACGGTGCCGGGACGGTAGAGCAGCGCCGTTTTCAGGCGTAGCGCCGTCTGGTTGTGCAGGATACCGTCCCACCAATGGATATTGACGAACTCGGGCAGCACCACCGTGAGCGTGTCGGTGGGACTCTGCCGGTCGATCGCGTTGATGTAGGCGAGCAGCGGGGGCACGATCGAGCGGTAGGGCGAGTCGATCACCACGAGCGGCACATGGTCGCCCCAGGCGTCCCACTTCTGGCGCATACGCCCCTGGTCTTCCTCGCTATCCGCGACGTGCACGGCGAGGACACGGTCACTGATGGAGCGCGCGTAGGCAAGCGTCTGGAGGGCCGGGCGATTGAGATCGGCCACCGGCACGAGCACGGTGTGTTCGATTTTCTCCGGCGTCAGCGGCGTTTCGGCGACGAGGCGCCGCTTGGTGCGTTCGTAATGGCGATGGATGCGCCAGAACGTACTCATCAAGATGGGGACGAGCACCACGACGAGCCAGGCGCCGTGCGCGAACTTGGTGACGGCGGTGATGAGCAGCACGACGAAGGTCACGACCATGCCTATGCCATTGAGGGTAATATTGCGCCGCCACTGTGGTTCATGATCGGGATGGGCGGGGTCGCGCCGTGTCCACCAGCGCTTGACCATACCCGCTTGTGAGAGCGTGAACGAGTTGAAGACACCAATGACATAGAGGTTGATCAGGTCGCTCACCGATCCGCCGGTCGTGATGATCAAGATGGTAGCCAGGCCCGTAAGCAGGATGATCCCGTTGGAGTAGCTCAGGCGGTCGCCGCGATGGGCGAATTGGTGCGGCGCGAAGCCATCGCGCGCCATGAAGAATAAGAGGCGCGGGAAGTCGGAGTAGGCCGTGTTGGCGGCCAGGACCAGGATGAGCGCGGTCGTGATTTGCACATACCAGAACAGCGCGCCGGCGCCGAATACATGCGAGGCCAACTGGGAGAGCAGCGAGGGCGTGCCGTCACCGGGCGTCGGCACAAGGCCGAAGGCATAGACAAGCAAGGTGATGCCCACGAACATACCGATGGCCAATATGGCCATGGTGGTGAGGGTGGTCCGCGCATTCTTCCACTCCGTCGGCTGGAAGGCGGGCACACCATCGGAGATAGCTTCTACGCCGGTCAGGGCGGTGCAACCGGAGGCGAAAGCGCGTAGGATCAGGAAGATGCCCAACCCCTCGGTCGCGTGGATAGCGGCGGCATGCGCGTATTGTGGGTGAAACGGGACGACATGGGCGCCGGCGCTGAAGAACTGGTACGCGCCCATGACGATCATGGCATAGATGCCGACGATGAAGAGATACGTGGGCAGCATGAAAATAGAGCCCGATTCGCGGATGCCGCGCAGATTGCCCAGCAGCAATATCACGACGAAAGCCAGGCTCAATTCGACCGTGTATGGAAGCAGGCCCTGGCCGAACGAGCCGATCGACTGCAACGCCTCGACGCCGGCCGAGATGCTCACCGCGACCGTCAGGATATAGTCGATCATGAGCGAGGAGCCGGCGGCGAGCCCCGCAAGGTCGCCCAGGTTGTCCCGCGCCACGATGTAGGAGCCGCCGCCACGGGGGTAGGCTTTGATTGTCTGGCGGTACGAGAGCCCCACGATGGCGAGCAGCAACGCGATGGCGAGGCCGATCGGGAGCGAATTGCCCAGCGCTCCAGTCCCGGCGAAAACGAGGACCGCCGTCATAGCGCCAGTGGCGTAGGCCACCGAGGAGAGCGCGTCGGAGGAGAGCACAGCGAGTGCCTTGACCTTGGTCAGACGCTCGTGCGCGGCCTGCGCGTTGGAGAGCGGATCGCCGATGAGGAACTCACGCAGTCCTGTGAAGGCGTTGCCCACGCCGCCACGCGCGCGGGGCACCTCCTCGGTGGCCTGGATGACGCCGCCCCCTAGCTGGCGGAATTCCGCGCGGGCGCGCCGCCCCACGCGCACGTACTGACCACCGTGGTGTTGTCCACTCCTAGTCTCGCGCGTCGTGAGGTCGGGCGAGATGCCGCCGTCTATACCGTGGGGACGCGGGCGCGCCGACCAATGCTGGCCGACGCGGCGCAGCGCCTCTAGTTCGGCGTCCCCCGCCGGCGTCGCGCCCGCTATCGCGTCGTCGGCCTTCTCTATCTCGTGTTCATGCGTGATGTACCCTTGTGTCATGAGCCTTGCGCCTGCATCTCCCGTATATCTAGAGGGTGTACGACTGGCGTCGCCGCGCTGTCCGACAATATGAGCACTTGACACGGCGCCCGCGCCGCGACGTAGCGCAACGTCGTATCAGGCAGGACACGCTGGCGCCACCGCTGCCGCCGCGGCCCGAACAGCACCAGATCATAGCCATCGGCCGCCGCGACGATGCCCCAACCAACGTAGCGCGCCGTGACGTGCACGGCGCCGAGAGAGACACCGTAGCCTTCGGCGATCGCATCCGCGCGCGCGAAGACGCGCTCCATACGCTCGTGCGCCGCCGGCATATCGGCCCAGATCGGTAAATGGCGCGAGATGCGGATCACATAGACCACATGCACCTCGTCGCCGTTGGCGTGGGCCATGCGACAGGCCGCGTGTAGCGCCGCCTCGCTCGCCGGACCGCCGTTGAAAGGAACTAGAATCCGTGCCATATTGCTTGCCCTCCATCCTCCAAATCCCCGTGACATCGACTGCGACTGACAGGCAGCGGCCTGACGTCGCATGGCAGACCACGGACACTGAAGTGTCTTTACGCGCAGCGTCCCAACGACTTTAGTCGTCGTTCTTTGCCATGCGACTTTAGTCGCAGGCGACCCCCAACGTGTAGAACTAGTTCTAGTATGACGGGCGTGTATAAAGAGGCCATAAGGAAAACAGCGGCCTGTATAAAGGTTTCATAAGGAAATGGAGGGTCGCCCATTCGCCCATTAGGGAAGGAAATGAGGAGTTGTCCATTAGGGGTCGATGCGGAACCTGTATCCTACCCCTGGCTCGGTCACGATGTGCGCCGGTCGCGCGGGATCGCGCTCGATCTTGCGGCGCAGTTGACCGATAAAGACGCGGACGAGTTGGCTCTCGCCATCGTACTGCGGACCCCAAACGGTACGGAGCAGGTAGCCGTGGGTGAGGACCCGGCCCGCGTTGGCGATGAGCGTCTTGAGGAGGTCGAATTCGGTGGGCGTCAACCGGACCTCGTCGCCCCCACGGGTGACGACGCGCCGGTCGACGTCGATGCGCAGGTCGCCCGACTCCACCACAGTGGACGGGCCGCGCGCCCCCGCGGCGCGGCGCAGCGCGGCCCGTATCCGCGCCAGCAGTTCGTTGACCCCGAACGGCTTGGTCAGGTAGTCATCCGCGCCGGCGTCGAGCGCGGCCACCTTGTCACGTTCGTCGCCGCGCGCGGATAGGATCAAGATGGGCACGGGCGCGCGCGCGCGCAGTTCCTGGCACACCGCGAGGCCGGAGAGCCCCGGCAGGACAAGGTCGAGCACGACCAGATCGGGCAAGCGCGTGGCGAGTAGATCCAGGGCTTCCTCCCCGGTGGTCGCCGTCTGCACATCATACCCGTGGGCGGCAAGCGTCGTTCGTAACGAGCGCAGTAGCTGCGGCTCATCGTCGACGACCAGGATGCGCGCCCCGTGGCTCATGACGTGACCAACTCCGGCTCCCGCGCCACGTCCTCTGCTACCGGCGGGGCGCCCGGCAGCCACACCGCGACGCTCGCGCCGGGTCCATCCACCGCCTCGATCCGAATGGAGCCGCCGTGAGCCTCGACGATGCCGCGGCAAATCGCCAGCCCCAATCCGCTGCCGGACGCCAGCCCCTCCGTCACCGCGCCGCGATAGAACGGCTCGAAGACGCGTTCGCGCTCCGCGAGAGGGATGCCAGGTCCTTGGTCACGCACGCGCACGCTGATCCCGGCGCGGTCCGCCCGCGCGGTCACCATGATGGGGCTGCCTGGAGGCGCGTACGCCGCGGCGTTCTCGATCAGGTTGCTCAACACCTGGTCGATGCGCGCGTAATCGGCGGGAATCAGGGGTAGGTCGTCGGGCGCGTCGACCGTGATGGAACGCCCAGTGAGGCGGGGCGTGAGCCGGTCGGCGACGCCCGCGACGATCTCGGCGATGTCCACCCATTCCTTGCGTGGGCGCAAGGCGCCGCCCTGTAGACGCGACAGGTCGAGAAGGTTGGCGACAAGGCGCGTCAGGCGGTCCGTCTCCACGTCGATGGCCTCGAGCAACTCGCCGTGTCCTCGCGCGTCGAGGGCGTCGCCGGGATCAAGCAGCCCGGTGACGGCCGTCTTGATCGCCGCCAACGGGCTGCGCAGGTCGTGGGACACGGCGGAGAGCAGCGCCGTCTTGACCCGATCGGCTTCTTCGAGCGCCGCCGTCTGGCGCGCCTGCTCGGACAGGCGCATCTTGTCGATGGCCAGGGCGGCCTGCTGCGTAAAGGTCACCAGGAGGCGTTCGTCTTCGGCGTCGAACGGCGTGGCGCCGCCGGCGCGCGCCACGCGCATGACCCCCACCACGGTCCCCGCGACCGTGAGCGGCAAGTAGAGCGCGCGCCAGGCCGCCCCCACCCGACGGCGTATCGTTGGCGCGCGCGGATACGCCCCGTTCGCGCTCACCGGCTCATACACCGTGGCGACGTGGCCTGAGGTGAGGACCTGGCGCACGATCGCTTGCGCCCCCCGCCCCCCAACCTCGTCCCATGGACCGAACTCCGCGACGACGCGGAGACGGTCGTTCGTATCGGGGAGCAGGATGTGGCAGGCGTCGAGCCCGAAGGCGCCGGCCGCGCGCCGCGCGATGGCGGGCAACGTAACCGCCAGGTCGTCCGCGCCGATCAGCGCCGTGCCCAGGTCATAGAGCACGGCCATAGCGCGTTCGCGCCGTTGCGCTTCATCGGCGCGCGTTCGCGCGCCCGCGGCGAGCCGTCCGGTGAGCGCGGCGATAGCAAGGAAGAAGAGAATGGTGAGCCAATCACCGGGGTTGGCGACGGTGAGCGCGCCCACGGGCGGCACGACGAGGAGATCGAGCGCCAGCGCGGCCAGTAGGGAGGCGAAGAGAGCGGGCCACAGACCCCAGACCGTGGCCACGGCGACGACGACGATCAGATACACGAGCGAGATATTGACGATGCCAAGGACAGGGCGCACGGCCTCGGCGCCCGCGCTAGCCAGGAGCACAGCCAGGGCGCTGACGGCGAAGCGCATCCAGCGCGAACTCATCATCAACCTATGTAGCCTGTTCATGCTTTATAGCATAGCGCGCCCGACCGGCGATGGCGGTTACGGGGCTTCCTGTAGACTATCCGCGCACGATCTCGGCGCATCCGTCCAGGGAATAGCGCGCGGAGCCGGGACGCCGCCGAACACCGCGTTGGGCGCCGGGTTGTAGCAGTACACCGCGTGGGCGATGGCGTAGCCGGGCGCGCCCACCAGCACCTCCCACTTCTCGCTTCCACCGCCCCCTGGATCGGTCAGGCCCGTGGGCGCGAGCGGTGTCCAGGGGGAAGCGAGCGCCCATTCCTCGCCCTGCGCCGTCGCGGAGACCGCCGCCTGCTGGGCGACCGGTTGTAGTATCCGCATCCGTGCTTGGCTCCAACGGCCCCGCAAGTAGACCGTGTGTCCGTAACGCGCCAGATGTAGCGCCTTGTCCGGGGGTATCCGCGCCCCTACGTCAACTGTTATCCGCGGCCAGCCCCTGGCGAACGGGGCGTGGGCGGAGCGGAATAGCGCCGGGAACGCCGGGCGCAGGATGTCCAGCGGGCCGCCCGGCTCGATCAACCCCGCCGAGGTGACGCGTATCGTCTGTGGGAAGGACGCCTGCCCCATCACGTTGAGCCGACCAGCGACCGGCAGCCCCAGCAAGACCCGTGTCCGTAGTGTGCTGCCGGGCTTGAGCGTCGTGAGGGGCGCATGAGGGCGAGGGCAACTGGGCATGGGGCTATCGGTCGATAGCGGCGCCACGAATTGGCCGCGTTCCATTAGGGTGACATCGAGGGCATCGACGCCGCATGGGCCGGCATTGAGCGCGCCGAGATATTGGATTGGCTTGGCGGTGTTGTTCGTCAGCGTCACCGTCATTGGCAGCAACTCGTCGCGGAAGTAGGGACCGGGCGGCTGGGTGAGCGCGAGGCGCAGCCCGCCGTCGTTTTGCACCGCGCCGACCATCCCTATCGCTGTCGCGCCGGCAGGCGTCGAGGCGCGCGTCGTCACGCCCCACACCGCGATAGCCAGCAGGGCAAGGGCCGGCAGGCCCAACGATAGACGCCGTCGTAGCCGACGCATGGACAAACCCCTTTCTGTTGTATTAACGCGGGAAACGCGCCGCGCGTAACAACGCGCTCGTTTACAACTGTTTATACGCTATGGCTCTCTGTTTACGTCCTGTTTATACGCCCCTCTCTATGGTGTATGTAGTGGCCTAGCGAGGAGGAGGCATGACGACGATGACGACGCAAGCGGTCCTGGTGGTCGAAGATGATCCAACGCTGGCGCGCACGATCACACATAACCTCTCCGCGCGCGGCTATGCGGCGCGTGACGCGACGACGGTGGCGGAGGCACTGGCCGTGCTGGACGAGGAGCGTCCGGCGGTGCTGTTGCTCGACATCGACCTGCCCGACGGCTCGGGCTGGGACATCGTGCGGAGCCTGTGCCCGGCCGACCGCGATGAGGTGGCTGTGATCGTGATGTCGGCGCTCCAGCCCAACCCGCGGCTGTGCCACGAGTTCCACGCCGCGGGCGTGCTGGAGAAGCCGTTCCCGATGGAGTCGCTGCTGCGGCTGGTCGCGCAAGCGACGGGACGGCGCGCGGCGCCTGACCCCGCCGACGTTATGAACACGGACTAGTGCGGAATCAGGGAGCTTTGTTTGAAGTGGCGCCCCCTGGGACCGCCTTTTAAGGGTAGGTTTAGCACAGACATATCCCTAAGAGCGCTTTCGGGCCACACGGCCGAGCAACGCCTCCCCGTGCGGCCGCCATTTTCCTTTTGTCGTGGCCGACGCCCCGGCCCACGCGACGGGGATGGCACAGCCGCGATAGACCACGCTGATCGCCAGCACCGTGAAGCGCTGGCCCCGCATCGTCGCATCCAGGGCCAGGGCCAGCCGTTGCTCGCCCCGTGACCACGACGCCAGCACCCCGCGCAGCAGCGGCGCGAAGCACGCCTGCATGTCCACTTCCCGCCGCTTGCGTCCGCGCTTGTCGGGCGCATCATTGCACCATGCGCGCAACTGTTGCCGCTGTGCCCCGTAGCCGCGCCCCCGCAGGCGCGCCAGGAACACCGCCACCGTCGTCAACCCACACGATGACGATGGCGTCACCATCATCCCAAAGCTCCACGCCGCCAACACCCGCGCTTGGGCCGGTGTCAACACGGACAACGCCGTTGACACCTCCCGCTCCCACTGCGCTACTCCCTCTGGACAAGACATGCGCCGCTCCTTTACGATGGTTCCTTTGCAAGCTCCGCCGCTGACCAACATGGCCACGGGCGAGGTCATCTTCGGCGGCGTTGGCGCGGGACTCTACGGCATGCTGATGTACGCCATCATCGCCGTGTTCATCGCCGGGCTGATGGTGGGGCGCACGCCCGAATACCTGGGTAAGAAGATCGAGAGTTTCGAGGTCAAGATGGCCAGCCTCGCGTTGCTCATCTCGCCGGCCAACATCCTGCTCTTCGCGGCTATCGCCGTGGCCGGCACATGGGGCGCCAACGCCATCGCTAACGCCGGGCCGCACGGGCTGATCGAGATCCTGTACGCCTACACCTCCACCAATGCCAACAACGGCTCGGCCTTCGGCGGGTTGGGCAGCGACACCAACTGGTACAACGTGACCCTCGGCTTCGCGATGTTGATCGGGCGTTTCCTGTTCGTGACGCCGCTGATCGCCATCGCCGGCTCGATGGCGCGCAAGAAGACCGTGCCGGCCGGCCTGGGCGCCTTCCCCACCACGGGGGCCACGTTCAGCCTGCTGCTGGTGTTCACCATCATCATCGTGGCCGCGCTGACCTACTTCCCGGCCTACTCGCTCGGGCCGATCATCGAGCAGTTGCTGCTTAACGCGCACAAGACGTTTTAAAAAGCCTGCGACGCAAAAGCCTGCGACTGCGGTCGCATGGCAAAAAGCGCCGACTGAAGTCGGATGATTATACGACATGATGACACGTAGGAACGTATTTGCCGCCTTTGACACTTCAGTGTCCGTGGTTTGCCATGCGACTTCAGTCGCAGGTCTAGCACATTGCGGCGATCAGTCGTGCTGGGAGACAAAGTAACAACGACCACAACACCGCAAGAGCGGCGTCCACAGCAGGGGCAGCCGGAGCAGCCGCCAGAGCCGCGCGCGCCGCTGGGCGAGGGGCGGCGCCAGAGCCGCTCGCTCTCCATCTTCGATCCCGCCATCACGCGGCGCGCCGTCGGCGACAGCTTTCGCAAGCTCGACCCGCGCGTGCAACTGCGCAACCCCGTGATGTTCGTGGTGCTCGTCGGCGCGATCATCACCACGCTCGAGTTCATCCGCGCGCTCGTCGACAAGACCGCCGCGAGCGACCGCTTCTTCGCCGGGGCCATCGCGCTGTGGCTGTGGCTGACCGTGATCTTCGCCAACTTCGCCACGGCCATGGCCGAGGGGCGCGGCAAGGCGCAGGCCGACCCGCTGCGCCGCACCCGCACCGACGCCCAGGCCAGACGGCTGCTCGACAACGGCCAGAGCGAGGTCGTCTCGGCCACCGAGCTGCGGCGCGGCGATATGGTCCTGGTCGAGGCCGGCGACCTGATCCCTGGCGACGGCGATGTCGTGGAGGGCGTGGCCTCGGTCAACAAGGCCGCCATCACCGGCGAGAGCGCTCCCGTGATCAAGGAGCCCGGCGCCGACATCCGCTCCTCGGTCACCGGCGGCGCCACCATCGTCTCGGATAGCCTGAAGATCCGCATCACCGCCATCACCGGCGAAACCTTCATCGACCGCATGATCGCGCTCGTGGAAGGAGCCACGCGCCAGAAGACGCCCAACGAGATCGCGCTCAACATCCTGCTGGCCTCACTCACCATCATCTTCCTGCTGGCCGTCTACACCTTGCAGCCCTTCGCCCTCTACTCCGGCGGCCCCGTCGACGTGGTCACGCTGATCGCGCTGCTGGTCTGCCTGATCCCCACCACGATCGGCGGGCTCTTGTCGGCCATCGGCATCGCCGGCATGGACCGCCTGGTGCAATTCAACGTGCTGGCCATGAGCGGGCGCGCCGTCGAGGCCGCCAGCGACGTGGACATGCTCTTACTGGATAAGACGGGCACGATTACCTTCGGCAACCGCCTGGCCTACCAGTTCGTGCCCGTGGGCGGCCACAGCGAACAGGACGTGACCGAGGCGGCGCTGCGCTCCAGTCTGGCCGACGAGACGCCCGAGGGCAAGAGCATCGTGGCCCTGGCCGAGCAGAAGGGCGCGCACATCGACCGCTCCTTCCTCGACCGCGCCGAACTCGTGCCCTTCACCGCCGAGATGCGCATGAGCGGCGTGCGCGTGGACGGGCGCGGTACCATGAAGGGAGCCGTCGACTCCGTCGCGCGCATCGTGCCCCACGCGCCGGCCGACCTCACGGCGGTGGCCGACCGCATCTCGGGCGAGGGCGGCACACCGCTGGCCGTGGAACAGGACGGCGAGGCGCTGGGCGTGATCTACCTCAAAGACACGGTCAAGCCGGGCATGCGTGAGCGCTTCGACGAGCTGCGCCGCATGGGCATCAAGACGATCATGGTCACGGGCGACAACCCGCTGACCGCCGCGACCATCGCCAAAGAGGCCGGCGTGGACGACTTCGCCGCGCAGGCCAAGCCCGAGGACAAGATCGCCCTGATCCGGCGTGAGCAGGGCGAGGGCAAGCTGGTGGCGATGACCGGCGACGGGACCAACGACGCGCCCGCGCTGGCGCAGTCGGACGTGGGCGTGGCCATGAACACGGGCACGCAGGCGGCCAAAGAGGCCGGCAACATGGTCGACCTGGACAGCGACCCGACCAAGCTGATCGAGATCGTGGCGATCGGCAAGCAGTTGCTGATCACGCGCGGCGTGTTGACGACGTTCAGCATCGCCAACGACGTGGCCAAGTACTTCGCCATCCTACCCGCGATGTTCTCGCGCCAGTTCCCGCAACTGGGCGCGCTCAACGTGATGCGGCTCTCCACGCCGCACTCGGCGGTGCTCTCGGCCGTCATCTTCAACGCCCTGATCATCGTGGCGCTGGTCCCGCTGGCCCTACGCGGTGTGAAGTAACGCGCCGAGGGCGCGGCGGCGATCCTGCGCCGCAACCTGCTCATCTACGGCCTCGGCGGCGTGATCGTGCCCTTCATCGGCATCAAGATCATCGACGTCATCCTGACCGTCTTACATCTCACATCGTAGTAGCTCGCTGCTAGTAGGTAGTAGCTAGAACCTTTTCTAGCTACTACCTACTAGCTACTAACAACGAGAGGGTATCCACAATGCGCCTGTTACGAACGTCCATCCTCATGACCCTCGTTCTGACCGTCCTGCTTGGCGTCATCTATCCGTTCGCCATGACCGGCTTGGCTCAGGTGATCTTCCATGACCAGGTTAACGGCTCACTGATCACCTGTGCAGGCGCACGGCGTGACACACGTCGTGATCGGCCACCCCACGCATAGTCGTTGGTACGAGTTCCTGCACGGCTCGGTCACGCGCGACCTCTTACGCCGGCTGCCGGGCGTCGACATCCACGTCTACGCCGACCGTGGCAGGGCGCGCCACAAGGAGAAAGAGAAGGATAAGGATAGGGAGGATATCATGTAGACAGGGAAATAGGATTGAGGGGGCGTGCTATGGCGGACGACGCGCAGGCGTTGACGGTCGAGGAAGTCCGTGTTGTCGAGGGGGTAGCGCGTGAGGCCGGGCGCGCGCCATGCCCGGCCTGTGGCCGGTTGATCGCGGCGGGCGACGAGGTCGTTATGTCGCTCGGCGATGTGCGGCGTGGCGCCGTCGGCGTGACCGTGCACGGGCCCTGCTTCAGGGCGATTGGCCGCGCTGGCGTGCTGGAGTCGATGATCGCGGCCTACCGCCAGCAGGACACGTTGTAAGGCGGGGCCGCGCCCGTGTCAGACGGGGGTATAGCGGCGGGGGCCGGTTCACATGAACCGGCCCCCGCTGCTATACCTCTTGCCGCACGTCGTGCGCTATTAGTCGTTTGGGCTGCTACTTTTGCAACTGGGCGATGACGACGACACGGTGGGTGTCGACCATGTAGGGCGTGCACGAAATGAGCGCGAGGGTCGGCCGCGCGTAAGGCGCGTTGAGCATGGCCACGTTATCGGGCGTCACCACACGCACCGACGTGACGATGTAGCGGTAGACGTGCGTTCCCTGGTTGACCACGATGGCGTCGCCCAGGCGCATGCTCCCCAGGTTCTGAAAGATCTTGCCATCGATGTCGTCGTGGCCGCTGAGCATGCTCAGGCCGGGCTGGCCGAAGGGAGCCGAGGGACTGAAGCGCGTCACGCCGTACTGGGGCACGATGTCGTAGGTGAACGCGTTCCAGCCCGTCTGGATGAAGTCGCGCGACCACACCGGAGCCCAGGAGATGCCCAGGCGGGCGATGCCGAAGCGCGCCTCGACGGGCGGGATGGCTCCGTGCCAGACTTGTTGCGGGCCGCCGAAGCGCCCCGTCACGGGATGGCGCACGATGCGCAGCGCTTTCACCTCCATCACCTTGGTGACGTGGTGGACGACGGTGACGACGCGGTAGGTTACCTTCGTCACCGGCTTGACCACTGTTTTATAGGTAATCACCGTCTTGTGGTTGACGACTGTGTTGTGGCGCACCTTGGTGACGACCTTGGTCACGGTCACGTAGCGGTAGCGCGTGACGGTCCGGTACTGCGTGACCGTCCGGACCTTGGTGACGACCTTGGTCACGTACTTGACCTGAGGTTTCGCGGCGGGGCGGCTAATTCCTGCTTTGTGCGGGGTGGGGCGGCTAATCCCTGCTTTGTGCGGGGTGGGGCGGCTAATCCCTGCTTTGTGCGGGGTGGGCGTCGCGGACGGCGCGTGGACGGCGCCGGCTACCTCGCCGCCGCCGCCGCCACCGCCGCCGCCGCCGCCCATCGTGGGCGTGCTGGTTGGCATGGGCGTGTTGATGCTCGTGTTGGTCGGCACAGCCGTGTTGGCACTCGTGTTGGTTGGCACGGGCGTGTTGGTATTGGTGTTGGTGTTGGTCGGCACGGGCGTGTTAGTGCTCGTGTCGGTCGGCACAGCCGTGTTGGCACTCGTGCTGGTTGACACGGCGGAGCCTGTTGCCGTTGGCGTGGCGCTGCCATTTGGTGTGTTGGTGCTCGTCGGCACAGCGGTATTCGTACTCGTGCTGGTTGGCACGGGCGTGTTGGTATTGGTATTGGTTGGGACGGCCGTGTTGGTGCTCGTGTTGGTTGGGACGGCCGTGTTGGTGCTCGTGTTGGTTGGCACGGGCGTGGTCGGAACAGATGTCGGTACCGCCGTCGTCGCGACCGGCGTAGGGGTCTGGGTGTTAGGGCGAGGGATACATCCCTGGAACGGCGGCAGGTTGACCTGACCCGTCGAGTTCGGGGGCAACTCAACCTCGCCCGTCGAGTTGGGCGGCGCCACATCAAGCCAGGCCTTGCCGACCAGCGCCCCGAAGAGCGCGCCATTCATGAAGGACACCGTGGCCCGCGGCGCCAGGATGCTGCCGTGGAGGTCCTCATTGCCGAACGACAGCGTGGCCGCCAGGGGGATGTTGTACAGCACATGCCTGCTGTCGACGCCCTGGAGCGGGAAAGACTTGTAGTTCCCCAGGTCGGCCGCGGTCCCGCCGCTCCCCGCGTCGGGGATGACGTTGACCAGGACGGTCGACCCGGCCGGCGCATCGATGCTCACGCCTTGCGTGCTGGCGAGGCTCAGGTCGCGGCTGCTGATCGTGAACACGTTGAGCGTCGGGCTGGCGCCGGTCAGCGTGATAAAGCCGCCGGCCCCCGCCGGGTGCGTTACCCCTCCGGGCGACGGCAGGCTCGCGTAGTAGTCGGACAGGGCCGTCAACTCGTCCCCGGCGGCGGTGAAGTCGATGGGCGAGGGCGCATGGACGACGGTCGGGGTCAGGAACGGCGTCACCGTTATTGGCTCGAGTGTGTACGTCCCACTGTACACGGCGTTGCCGTGCTGGATGTTCCCGTACTGGGTGACGCCCACGCGTGGATCGTAGTAGCTGGCCGTCAGGTTGCCCCCGGCGATGAGGACATCCGGCGCGCCGTTCGTCTGCGACAAGGCTGCGGTGTCGGTTGGGGTCAAGCTCTCGCCGATCGAGAAGGCATCACCCAAGAAGACGTTGCCGCCCGCGGCAACCGCACCCTGGAAGTCGGAGTGCCGCAGCGTGAGGTCTCCCAGCATGAACACGCTGTAGAGGCTCGCCGGGCCGAGGGCCAGGGGCGTGCCAGGCGGGCACGGCGCGTCCAACGGGCGTATAGCCGGCGTGATCTGAGGGGCGGCGTGGGTGACCGCGGCATTGGCGAGATAATGCGGGTTATTGGCGCCAATGCGGAAAACCTTGGGAGCGAAGATAACGGCGCCCTTACTATCGGTCACGGATAGGTCGTACTGTCCCCGCGGCAGGGTTGTATACGGTCCTACCTTGAAATGGCCGGTCAGAGCCATGTACAGGCTCGAGATGAGCGGCGCGGCCGTCGCGGCGTGCGGGTACGCGTAGATGTTGACCGTGCCCTGGAGCGCGGGGATGTTGAAACCTTCAACATCGAAGCCAGACGCGGCGCGGAGGGTGTTGTCCGTAGTCTGGACGTTGGGCCGCAGGGTTTGCCCCCCTGCGTTTTGCGACGCCCTTTCGATTTTGATGTAACCGGCGCCGCTAAAGAGTGTTTGCGGCATAACTTGCGCCACCGCCGCGGCGCCGCTTTTCGCGGCATCGGCGTAGCGCGTGGGAGTGAGCATTGGACCAAGTTGAGCCACAGCCAGGATGCATAAAAGCAACGCCAGCAGGGCTCGTCGTACGGATAGATAGCGAGACATCGCCAAGTTCCTTCCAGTGTCCTAACTCGTGTGAGGGTGATCGCGAGTATGATATACGGTTGCTGGGCTGCTACCGGGGGTCATTGATAGATGAAGAATGCGTGTCGTCCCGTTGCCAGCTTGTGGACTATTCCCAGTCGTCACCTCCTTACAGCCTATCCAGAAAGTAGACGCGCATGGCGGAGCTTGCGATAGATGATGAGGACGGCGGCGAGTTGCACCAAGCCGAGGTAGTTGG
>JAABVA010001176.1_pt1 | contig 28782 bp, 24 predicted proteins | sample 5560331 | NCBI WGS metagenome assembly JAABVA01 (sample SAMN12812661, study PRJNA571458) | rock metagenome | isolation source: Antarctica rocks | place: Antarctica: Victoria Land, Mt New Zealand sud | collected 2016-01-07 | reverse complement strand
GCCGGGAGGGGCGGGTGGGCATTTGGGGGGTGGTGGAGATGGAGCGTAGGTCGGGGTGTGAGGGGTGGGGGTGACGGAGAGGTGTGAGAGAGAGTAGAGAGGGGATGCGGGGGGGTTTGTGGTGGGGGAGGAGACGGGAGAGGAGGCGGGAGGGCATGGGGGTTGTTCGGGGGAGAGTGGAGGGAAAGGGGGGTTTCAGATGATCTAGTTGTTGGATAGCGATCTAGGATTGTGCAGGCAGGCTAATTCTAATTGCAACATCAAAGAATCATGAGCGATTAGGCTACGTGGTTATTTCTCGACGGCTAGAGAGAACGTGTGGAACAAGGTGAAGCTAAGCTGCGCAATGTCTCCTATCTTCTGATCCGCACCATCTTGACATTAGCAACGGCAAGCAAAGATGCTTCGCGGGTATCTACATCTGCCATCATGAAACCCCGTCATAGCCCCCAGCAATATAGACGCCTTTCTTTCTTTCTAGTCACAGGCGTTCACGTATCATAACCTCCATAAAACCCCCACCGGTGCCTGCCTGGATCCCGAAAAATGCTCGTAAATACATGCGCAAACCCGTTTAAGCCAGATACCCAAGCTCCTCCCCGTCCAAGCGCTCGAGGTACTCCTTTTCGATGAGCTGATCGATTGATTTCTTTATGTCGGGGATTTTGGGGGCGAAGCGGGATTTGATTTGGGAGATTGTTTCCTGAACGAGCTGGACGTGCTTCATCTTCTTGCGAGATTTCATAATGCGGACAATGGCAGACTGTGGGGTAGAGTCAGTAAGATACAGGAGAGATGCAGCAGGAAGAACGGATTACTCACCTGCATTAGTAGCTTTCGGTCTTCTTCAATGGTCTTGTGCGTATCTTCAACTTCCTGCTTCTGCTCCGACTTGACGGCAATATTCAGATTCACCTTGACCTTCTTGCTCTTGAAGTTATAATTCAAGGTGTAGGACGTGCCGGCTTCTGGCTTGCCATTCTCAGGACTTGGAATAAGCACCTTGGCCTTGACAAACACACCTAGTGAAGGATCTAGCCAGTCAGGAGACAAAGCAGTGGCTTTTTGGGCATCCTCGTACGTCACGACATCGGCATCATTAAAGAGAAGCAGGATCGCCATTTGGTATGTAGACACCATGAACGTGTGGGGAACTTTGACGCCCTTGATATAGTTCGCCTTCACCTCACCTTTGCACAGCTGCCATAACCAGGTAAGCTTTCGGCCATTGTGCTTGTCAAAGTAGAAGCTCTGGAAACGGGTGTAGGTTTTGACAATCTCTTGTGGAGGGATGAACGCGGTATTTGGCGGGCTGAGGGGCCAGAAGCCAGTCCCAAGAACATGGTAGTTGGGGTCCACGGCTTTCTTCAAATCCTCCTCATCCAGAGCTTTGTCCTGCCAGTCCTTGTAGTTCATGTTGAGATCCTTTGAAATCTGGATATCCTGGAACATGCGTTGCAGCTTGTTGGTATACTCAAAACCACAGGCTTCCTTGAGTTTGCTAATCATGCTGGTTTCAGCATCTTCCGAGGCCGAACTTGAGTGGACCAATCGCTTGGCAAGCATTCGAGAGTAGAATTTCTGGAAGACGTCCTTGTCCTCGATATACTTAAAGACGGTCATAACCTGTGTCAATGACGCCTCGAGATCGGCTTCCTCTGCGCTCTTGCCACTCTTCTTCAACAGGGCATCCGTGTATTTGGCTAGAAGCTCTGGAGATCGAGTCGACCCCGTCTTGCAGACTTTGTTCCGGTTCACAAACTCTTTGCAGGCGTTGTCAAGAGATCTTACAAACTCGGACTCACCAGCGAATGCGTCGTCCACGAGCTTTTGGTACTGAGTATGTACCTCAAGCAGCGCATCAACGTAGGTTTTGGGCTCTAGATTGTCTCCCTCGATCGCAACCTTTTCAACAGCAGCCAGACCGGATTTCCTCACATGTGCCTCGAACTTAGTACGCAGGGGCTCAAGACCGTCGATGATCCGCGCTAGAAGTCTATACATACGCGCGAGGTCCTCCTGTCGATCGTTATCAAGGCATACCTGGAATTCGTCTCGTAGCAGCGCAGAATGACCTGTAACCAGGACCTGTAGACAGACTTTCATGAGAGGATTCATGATGTCTGGATGTAAGCATAAGCCAACGCGTTCCTTTTCCTCTTGTAGTCGAGTCTCGGCCTTTTTCATATACTCGACGACGCTATTTTCGGCCACGAATTGGGCAGATTCGTTCTCGTAGTATCTGGAGGTCGCATCTAGGAATGGCTTCTCAAAGTGGAAGCGGTAAACGTCGAGGGTAGATTTCGTGCTGTCGGTCTCATCTAGACCCAAGGAGACAAATGAATCCACAATGCTCTTTACCTGTGCTTGCTCGATTGTTTCGCCATTTCGCTGCTTCTCCACCATCTTCAAGACCGCAGACATGACATTTCCGTGGACCTTCAGGAAGAGCTCCTCTCTCCATTCTACCAGGTGTAAGGTGTACACGTCGTAAATGTCCTTCTTTCCCTCATCAATCTCCCGCTTCACCCAATGTCTATTCAGGTATCGGAACAGATGGTTTGTGTACTTGGCGGCAGTCGTGTATCGGTCCCACTCTCGAATGTAGAAGGTAAGCAGCGCTTCGTCTGCGTGAGTCTTGGAGTTTTCATGTATTTCCGCGAGGTGGACCTTGAGATAGTCCTTTAGGTTTTTGTAGAGATCTTCACCCAATAGGTGGGCTATTCTAGTCAGCACAAATTCAATAAAGGCCTATCTGTGATCATACCTCCACGATGAGCGTTATTCCCGATAATGCCGCCATTCGTCGAACTGATGGCTTTTTGTGACGTACAGAAATTGTGTACAGCTCTAGAGGGGTGTCAGGACAAGCACAGGGCTAACAGCACGTGCGCTTACGTGTAGATTCCCATATACTGTAGACTCAGGTATTAGCAGGTAAATGCAGCACTCCCCTCTGATAGTGCTTACTGTTGCCATGTCCACGCCATCTTTCAGATTCCTCATGATCCCCTCTACACCAGCCTGTAGGAACGTCCATCTGCGATCACTCCTTGTTAGCTTTGTCATCTGGAGATAATACCCTCAGGAGCTGCAAGGACTGTGGGTACGTACGTTGCAACAAGGTCGTCCTTGTTGGGAGCTGGAGGTAGAGCGATCGGCATCTTGCCTTTGTGTCTTTGTCCTTGTGGGGGTACAAGTCACACGTTTGATCTGGGCGAGTATAAACCAGTGAACCAAAGCAGCTCAAGACGCAGTAACGAAATGGCAAACGTCAGGCGCCAGTTGGACTGAGGCGAGGCAAGCTTAATGCTTATAAAGAGGGTTAGGGCTGGCCTTTGTGTTATGAAAATGAAAATCGGCCCATGCTCTAGTGTTTACTTCGGTCTAAGGTGAAGTGACCGTAGAGTGAAGGAGCGATATAAATGTTCGGCCAGTCATACCTATGGGTTTAACCTGTAGGCTGAAGTCCTAGCCGCAAGCCTTGGCGGCAAATCCCAAATAGCCGTGGCAGGCTATCACTAAGATACACGTTGAAAACACATCTCAAAACCATCAACACTGTGAGTGTAAAGGTGTTGGACTAGATCATGGACAAGTCTATCCTGGCGTAACCCGGAGCAAAGTTCTAGACTTGAAGAATAGGCCCTTCATCACCATATATCGGATCCCTCTCGAACCACTCCAAACCCTCTATCCCTTTCACTTTCTGCTCCTCTCCAGCCTTTCCATAACACATGTCCCAGCCTTTGCCTGTCGGGTAACTTCCAACCATGTTGAACCCGCCTTCTAGATCCTCTAGTAACCGATGAGCTACACCAGCTGGTACCACAATAACATCTCCCTTCTCCAACACAGGCTCTACCCTCTTCGGATTGTCTTCACCCCCGAAGCATAGCTTTGCCTTTCCTGTTGAGACACAGAGCACTTCGTGTGCGGTAGAATGGAAATGGGAATAGCTGTACATGGTGTAGCGCTATTGGGGGGTGACGACTCCTACAGTTAAAAGGTGACCTTCAATGATGGAGGCCGGAGTGCCTGGGTGGAAAGCGGAATGGTAGATCAAAAGAGGCTTTTGCTGGATTGAGGTATTTGGCAGGCGATCAAAAGCTGGTATCTGGATAGAGGAAACGCGCAAGTCTTTCAGAGGGGTGATGGGTGCTTTGAAAGCTGACATTATGGAGAGAAGGTGAAAGCAGAGACGCGATGATAGCATCTGTTAACTTTTCGCGATCTAGCATGAAGTGATGAAGTAGTATGACGAATTGAGGTCAAGAAATAGAACATACGTCATAGGGAACTCGAGTGTCTCACGTGAACCCCATTCTTTCGTCGAAATCAAGTGGTCGATTTACCACCATCGCTATGCTTGATGAGATACCAATGCGTATGTACAGTCCTAAAACGCCTTCAATGCTAATACTACACAAGTTTTGGGTATCGAAATGCTGTCATTTCTGGGTAACTCGTGCCACTAGTCTGTTGTTCCTCAGTAAGGCTGGAGAAAAGGGGCAGATATCTTACCGTAATACACTTATAGAGAACGTCAAAAGCCAAGCAATCAATGCTATCAGGAGAACCGAAGCCAAAGCTTTCTGCCGATTACATATCCTGTCGTTTGAAGAGCAGGAATGGTTGGTGGCGTTGTGTTTTGTCGACTCCATAGCTAAGCTTAGGTTCGCAGAATCAAACACAATGAAGAACAGGTCAAGGAATATCAGACGTATCTTGGCGATTGCAGATCGTAGACCCAGAGGCTTTCCGGTGTACTCATCGTAAGTGATGTAAAGAAGATAAACCAGAGCTACGGCATCTACGGCGATAGCCATATCTGCCGATGTAGTATTCCTGGGTCTCACGTTGACTGTGAGACGATGGATGGAGCTTCCAAGTGCCAGAGCAACCATGGAAAAGCCCCACACAATCGAACGGATTACTAAAGGAATCATGGGACTCCTTATGATCTTTCGCTGCATTCTTATCCACCATCTCTTCCGCTTCGCCTTGGACCCGAAGAATGTTTGTTCATCGTCTTTTTCTCCATTGTTTGCAAGCCAAGGCCGCGAATAGTCTGGACCATTTTCAATCAACCATTCTTCCCCAACACGCTCGCCGCCATTAGCGGAGATGGCAGGATAAGCCGAAGCTTTGGTGAATGCCTTCCATCTTGACTCTGTCGTGGAGGAACCAAGCCTCGTCCTTGCTCCATCCAGATCAGGCAATCTACCTCGAGGTGGCTCAAGCCTTTCGTTGTTCTTGGCCCAGGGGCTGTTGTTGTGCTGGGCTACCTGCGCATGCTGTGGGTTGTCTGGTAATAAATGGGTATTTGGATTCGCGTCTTGACTATCCACGTCCAAGAATTCCACCCAAGCTGAAAGATAAGTCAGTACGATATGACCAGTAGAAGCCAACCAAGATGCCACGAATGCCAAGCTTTCAGGCGAATTGAGCGCACTCACGCGGTATAGTACGAACCAGCTGTTGTCCTCTTCTGTTCTGAGCAACAGCATCGTCATTGGAAGAAGTGAGGGTTTTGCCTGCGGTTGACAGAGATTCCGAATGCTTCCGATCGCCCGCCTGCCCATTCCCAGCTTGCTTCTCATTTATAGAAAGCTCCGCATATTGAGTTGGAGGTACTGTTGCGGATCTTTCAAGATCTGCCTGTTGTCCATGCGGTTGATGTTGTACGGATACATATGGATGTAATAGACTCGCTGCCCGTGTTCTAAGACTACCGCTGCCTATGGCCATGGGAGGCACAGGCCGGCGAGGCCCCTGACTCAACGATCACCTGCGATCTGATGTGGAGCGCTGGGAGTCCGCAATCCTACTGACTTGTTGCATCTCACTGGGGCCGTGGAATTGCAAGGATATCAGCATATCTTATTGATGCTAGCATATTAGCTGTAGCTATCTGAGTAAGAATGAATGCATAAAAGTGCCAAAACGTGGATTGGCAAAGTGGACTTTGCTCCGCAAACCAGGAATTGCTGCCCGTCAAGCTATGATTAGCTTAGTCATGCCACGCGACTTTGTCATTCCATTGGCTGGAAATGACTTATTTCGCGTCATTACAGCTCTCTTTGGCGTCTGCAAGCCTTTTTCGTTGAAAAAAACCAGGAGCTGTTCAGGTGGTGCTTTATTCAAGGGCGGAACTACACATGTAATATTTGTATTAGACGAGCGCCGCTCTTTCTCTTCAGACTCTCAATCCTTTGGGTCTGCGATGCGCCTATTCTTACTGCCAATCTCTACAAGACGAAGCTTGATCTATTGCCAACGCTTAAATCAGCAGCTGTCAGGTGAGACGACATACATAGACAAGGTTACAAACAAAGCGTCCACAACTTGGCTCAAATGGGAGAAATATGAAAAGGGCTGGCAGAAAAAGGTCACGTCATACGGCAACAAGCTATTCGAGCGCCTTCCATACCAGGAGTGGGGTTTAAAAAGCGTGCCACCTTTGAGTGAAAGGAGGAGAGCTGGAGAGTTGGAAGGAAAAGAGGAGGTTCTTGTTCAATACCCTGGAAACTTTCACAGTCAAGAGTCGGTATTGGATGTTCTACGAGAGTATGGGGGTAAGGACAGGCAGGCTATTCATACCAAGTGGCTGTGGGGAAGTATCATAGGGATGCCTATCTCGGCACCTATTGCATTACTACCAGTGTAAGAGCTCTTGACTCGGATCTTTGTCTAGGTCTAACCTTGATGATCAAGAATCCCTAATTTACCGTTCTTCTATCTTTGTTTCCGTGCCTGGTCGCATTGGAGAGGTCAGTACCTTGACTCTTGACTCCGCAGATTGGCAAACCGTTAACGTCGCCCAGCGCGGTCCGGATCCAGACATATAGAATTTCTAAATGAGAACCAACTTTTGAGAATATCTCCATCGAGGCTTCTCGATACGGCTTATTCCGCAGCCACTATCGCCACATCCATTGCGAAACTAGAGAAAGAATTCGAAGACATTAAGCGGTCTGCAGATAATGACTATATAGATGCTGTCGATTTGAGTGGTCCCGCAGAAAGCATGCTTCTCTCGCAGTCTAGCGGCAAGCTCATCGCGGAGTCTCTAGAAACACCAGAACTGGCGGTAGAGATCGAAAGAGCTATCGCGCAGATCGAAAAGACTCTGAAGGCGGAAATACTCGAGGAACAAGAGAAGCGCCAGCAAAGGGCTGTGGAGAAAGAGGTCGGTTCTAAGAAGTGATGTAGGTGCGTAGCCGTTTGAAGTGAAGCTACGACTTTGTCCACATCCATGAGGAGCCATGGAAAATATACACAAAACTCCTTTCCACGCGCCCCTTGAACCGAGTTTCTAGAATATATTATCCGAGACATTGAGGAAGCGCCAGCTATCTTACCGTCAAATGGGTGAACCTTTACTCACCTTCCGCCCTGCAGACTGTACGGAATATGTTTGAATGATATGCCGTTGGAGAGACGCTCCAGTCGAGTGGCGAGCTGCTGCTGCTATTTTTCGGCAGTTGATTTTAAGGAGAAAATGCAGCAGGGCTAAGCTACTTCGATCATGGAGGTTTATGTTGTGGTTACCATGCATTTGATAGCGGTAGGCCTAACAGTAGATGGCAGATATGTTGCGCGTCAAGGCTGTAATGCTCGGGACTGTATCGCCGTAGTTGACAGGCAGACCATATCACGCACCACATAGGGGTTATTTGCAGCACATGAGTTATCCTCCATCCTGCTACTCTTTATCCTGCCAAGCTGTGCAGACTGAAGAATAGATGGATTAGAGCCTGTTGAGTGTTGTCCTGTCTAATAGCAATCTGATGAGGCCTCGAGATGGCCCTATCTGAACAAATTTAATGCCTTAATGAGAGGACCGTTCAACGATGACCCACCATCGCTCAACACCATCACCGATTGCTTCGATAACTGGCTTGCCGTTAAAACTATCACAATCCATCAATTAACCTTCAGGCCGGACGATCCAACAGGGAGAGCCGGGCAATACGTAGATTACACCGCTCCCTTTGCTATCCTGTAGGTCCTTAGCCTAACTGCAGCCGCGACCTTTTCTATTGATTCAAGATTCCTAGAGCCTTGCTTTCCCTTTCCATCTCAGGCGCAAGTAGTATAGCCCAGAAGTGACTACGCCTGGCTGTGTGCCGCCGTGAAGCTGTTCAAGTGGCCGTGAAGTCCAACATTCACTGCCGCGTTGACGATCATAATCTTCTCGCTCATCCATCGACACACTTTTCCCTTTCACCACTATTCTGATCATCATGGCCAACACTCTATGGCAGTTTCATTGATAAGATCAACTACCGCTTCTCTGCTCCACAACCCGCTCGACCTTCCAACGTCCTCGCAAACTATAAAACGGTCCTTTCAAATACAAGGACCACATTATTGATAAAACCAAGGCAACATGACGAACCAGTAAGTCTGACGAGAATAATAGTAGTCTGTAATTGTAGTTCTAACAGACTACAGAGCAAATGGGTGGCTTGACTTTCTCAAGCCTGCTCCTCGAACTGCATCTTCAGCTCTTCTAACCATACCGGGCGAGCTTCGAAACCGCATTTACGGACTCTGTTTACTGGAAGACGAACATGTCTACCCATACGAACATAAGCCCTGTGGTTGTGACTGTCCCAAGAACCAACGTGTGGCGCCCTCCGTCGGCCTCTTAGCCGTCAATCGTCAAATCAACAAGGAGGCCACTCCCCTTCTCTACGGCGGAGTAACCTTCCACATCGAGACCGGCTACGCATTCATGCGTTTTAGCTCCCCTTCAGATCATATCTGCATGTTCACCCACCCTACTGAAGAGAAGCTTTACCCATCTCGTCATCTCATTCGTTCTCTAAATTTCCAATTTCTTCCCGAGATCCTTGAACGCGGCCCTCAAGTCTCGCGTATGCGGGATTTCTGGCAAGACGAAAATTTCCGCACCATTTCTACGCGCCAGCGTGCGCAGGCAATCCACGAGTATGTGAAGACACTGAGCGAGACTGTGTGGGAGCAGGCAGGAGAGGTGATTGTTCAAATGCGGGGGCTGCAGAATCTGCAATTGGATATTGAGAAGGCAATGTGTCCACAGGGTTGTTGTAGGATGATCGGGCATGTGATCAAGGCGCTCAAAGGGTTGAAGAAGAAGGAGGATCTGGTGCTGACAGTTGTGGGTGATCTTATTGATGGGGAGGACGATAGGATTATAGGGGGGTTGCAGTACGATGATTCGTTGGGAAGTAGTTTGGATGATGAGGATGACAGTGAGGATGACAGTGAGGACGAAGATAGCAGTGATGAAGACGAGGATGAGGATGAGGATGAGGATGACAGTGAGGACGAAGATAGCAGTGACGAGAACGAGGCTGCAGATGAGAATGAAGGAAGCGGTGGCCCTTCTACAAGCAATGTGCCAGCTCTGTCGGACATTTCAGGTATTGATAGCGACGTCGCTGACTCCGCTTCCGATATCGAGAGCGCTTCCAATATGGAGAGCGCCTCCACGATTTCCCTACCTCTCGACATTATCGACACGACTTCCGGCCCCGACGCTGAAGTCGATGACTTGCCTCAGTAATCACGCTTTTATCGCTCATGCACTACTCCAAGATATCTGGGGTTCCACGAACGGTTCGCGAAAGTTGGATCCTGCGGAGGAGGATCTCGCCACACCACAAATTGAGAGAATGTGTAGACATATTTAATGATGGCGATTTTGTTCAGGCTCGGTGGGATGGAGATACCCATTTAGGCATGGAATACACGTTATGGCTTCACTTTCTAGTACTCTGATCATAGCTTCAGAGATCTGGTACTTATAACCTTTCTTCAACAATCTATGCGTACCACTCGCGGGCGAAATCTTTCATATACTCTCCACTGTGTATGAAATTTCCATGACTGATCGCTGGGTTCTGCGTCCATATCTGTCACAAAACATCCTTTCCAGTTTTTACATGAGACGCGGACCAGTCACCAAAAGCCCTGAGTCTGCCATCTTCGACGGCAAGTAGATGGCTTCAACAGAGATAGCCCTACGAACAGCACGTGCACCTCTTTGAACTCTTAGTTAGATCTTCTTAACTGGCAAGATAATGTTCTCCTCATCTTCCTACCATACAAACCCTGAGATTATACAAAGTCACTAGATCGGACCGTGCTCAACCTGGCGAGGCTTCTTCTGCGGCTCCACAAGTCATCGCTTTAACCACAATGATCAGTCGTTTCTCATTTCTCATTTCTCATGTATCGATGTTCGACTTTCCCTTGCCGCATCTTCCTGAAGATATCTTATAAATCAAATGTAATCTCCAAACAGTGCAGGCATCATTGTGACACCCGCAATGAAGGGCTCTAAGATCCACATGACTTCAGGCTTCAAGGGTTTGACGCCGCAAATGTTCCTCTTTTACCAAGCCAACGGTACGGACGTCACGGTCAGGACGCGGCTTCATGACCAAGTTGGTTAGTGGAGTGATCCTGTTGCTTTGCCGGTAGGGGTTTGAGGCGCGATGGCGGTTTGTATTCTATTTCAGCTTCCGATTTAACCCTCCGTAACTGCATACACACGCATGTGGTGTATTGGTTTCTTTGAAGCCTAAAGCTGCATAGGGATTGAGTAAGGGAAGAGGATGATTGTTTGTTTATTGTCAAGTTCTTACTGACCTTTGGTCTTCATCAGCATGATCGTTACCTTTTCATCACTCAATATATCTGCACACTCGGACTTGGCGGTCTATTTCTACTCCTGTAACAGGCCATGGATAATTTGTTGGAATTTTGGTTTATGAATTTCTCTAGACACTGGCCTTAATAGGATACTTGTTCGACTCGGTTTTCCAGTGATCGACCTCTGTTTCTGTAGAAAGTCAAGAGTAGGTAAGGTGGGTTACTTGAGGATCTTCTCTATGCGGCCACTACTCTGGCTGCCGCCATAGGCTTTGCTCTAGGGGCGGGAAGATGCGGCAAGATAACGAGTGATCGGAAATAGAAAGTAAGGTAAGCATTGATGCATCCATCATTGTCCAATCAAAACGTCTTGGCCACTGAGAGCAAGAACTCCTTCCATCCTTGCGTTGTTTTGCGTGTTCGTGCATGAGTGCCTGCCAGTCATGATGGTTCCTGGTATGGAGGTGTGCTCGAACTTGCTCCATGTATCTCCCCTAGGTTACCCTACCCCTCGCCATCTTTTACACGAGTCCGATCTGTCTTCGGCCCTCCACCAAATCCAAAACCACACTCGTTACTCCTTCGTATCTTTTCCTTTGCGCCTTTACGTCTCAAGCTCTCTTATGCTTGCCGTGCCTAGAGCTGCCAATGGCCACTCTATGCCGACCTACGAGAACGGTGTTTGCCAAGAATGATTGATCGTCTATAGACCGCAGACATCAGATGTCGCCCATCACACTCGTTATTAGATAGAAAAAGTACCTTCCGCATTGTCGGTATAATTGCGATTCAACAATGTCGCCGTTGCCAAAAGTTGCGACAGGGCCGGGAGAAGGAAGCAGCGCCATTGGAGAAGAGCCTGGGCCACAACAACATGGGCGGTCCTCGACAGGCCTCAACGCAGAAGTGGCCTCCGCTGCCTTACGCGGCACAGTCAGCAGACGGCCAAGTGTGTCTGAATCCTCAGCATCCGCGAGCATTTCCAATCAGTCCTTTGAGTCAACCAAGGAAGAGCCAGTCGCTACACCAGATCATGTACCGCCGCTCGCGCCACCCTATCGCCACACCTTTTCCCCCAATATCCCGTCGCCGCTGAATCCTTCACCAACTCCGTCAATAAAGAGTCGGAATAGCACTAGTAGTGGCTCTTCGGGGTCGGGCAAGAAACGAGATGCATCGAAGCCTACATTACATGAATCGAAAGCAACCAATGCACGTCTTTCACGGCAAAGGCCAGGGCAAGGACCGTCGGGAAGGGCAATGCCAGTACCGCCACAAATACCCATGACAATGAGGGATTTGGGGAGGGACTACTCCAGGTATCCGTCTCGCAGAAATTCGATATGTGCACCCTCAATTCCAACACCTCGACACAGTCATATAGCCAAAGCTGCAGCTGTGGATGAGATGGTAGAATCATTCACAAGTAACCCGAATCCATTCAATGAGTCTTCGACGAATCCTGACAAACCGTCCGATCCGGAGAAAGCGTCTTCTTGGCTTCTGGATGACCGGATAGGATCGCCCAATCCCGCGTCCTATGGGCAGAAATTAGTTCTGTATCTCGACGAAAAGGAGGCAGATGACGATATGCACACACCATACGCTGACGACGATCTCGTATTGAAGCCAAGACTACGTGAATACTTTCGCCAATCACAGCTCTGCTCACTTCTTGGTTTGGTTGTGATGTTGCTCGGACTGATTACGCTTTTCATCATTTTGCCTGTCATCAGCTTTTCTGGAACAAGAATCATATACTATCCGTATGATTCGCCGAGCCCGAAGAATTTCACCAATGCCCCAATAGACAAACACTCTTGGGCTTATGTCAACGATGTAAAATATCCTTTACTGCAGAACATTCGACAAGGACTTGTTGATCCCAGCACTCCAAGTTCAGCGATGACGAGGAAAAGCGTTGATGGTGATGACCTTGAGTTAGTGTTTAGCGATGAATTCAATGCGCAGAACAGAACGTTTTATCCAGGGGATGACCCCTTTTGGTCGGCGCCTGATTTCTGGTACGGAGCGACACAGGACCTTGAATGGTATGATCCTGACGCGGTAACAACTTACGACGGTACTCTTGTCTTGCAAATGGATGCTTTTTTCAATCATAATGTGAACTATCGATCAGGGATGCTCAACAGCTGGAATCAACTTTGTTTCAAAGGAGGTGCGCTTGAGGTATCTGTTTCTCTCCCTGGGCCTGGTGGTACTTCCGGCCTATGGCCAGGGGTGTGGACTATGGGGAACTTGGGAAGGCCAGGCTACAAGGCGTCAACCGACGGTTTATGGCCATATACGTACAATTCGTGTGATTCTGGCATTACTCCGAACCAATCTGCAACAGATGGCTTGTCATACCTTCCAGGACAAAGACTCCCGTCTTGTACCTGTACCGGAGAAGATCACCCAACGCCAGGCACAGGACGTGGGGCACCTGAGATTGATGTATTCGAGGGTAGTGCCGATCAGAATCTTCACCTTGGTGTCATTACACAATCCTATCAAGTGGCTCCATACGACGTGTGGTATCAGCCTAACTACGATTATATGCATATTCCAAATTACAACGCTACCCAAATCAACACCTATTGCGGAGGACCCTTTCAGCAAGCCATCGTAGGTCAGACAGCGTTGAACAACACCTGGTATGATGGCAACAGGTATCAAAGGTACGGGTTTGAATATACGCCTGGCGTTGGTGGTGACAGTCAGATTACATGGTTTGTGGGAGAGGACGTCTCTTATGGTATGAATGGGCAAGCTATCGGTCCAAACGGTAACATTGGTGCCCGAGTAATTTCGGAAGAGCCAATGAGTATAGTGTTGAATCTTGGCATCAGTAATTCTTGGACTGGGATCGATCTTGCAGCTTTGAAATTTCCCACCATGATGCGTATTGACTACGTGCGGTGGTATCAAAAGACTGGTCAACACTCTGTCACCTGTGATCCACCGGGCCATGAGACTACAGACTATATCAAAGCTCACCCGAGCGCCTATACGAACTATAATTTGACGGTAAGTCTTCTATGTGTAGATTGACAGGTCATTGACTGACTGAACTTCAGAGGTGGGACGATACTGGCTATGGTTGGCCGAAGCATAAACTCAACTCGCAGTGCTGAACGGCGTACTCCGCATACCTGAAGAGTCCATGGTCGCTGCCACAAATACCGCCTCATACCTAACCTACCTAATGATTACAACGCTTATATTCCTCTACGAATCAATCTCTTCGACCGCTCCTGTTTTACCTCAATGACCCACATATGAGCTACGAACCGAAGTCTTCCTTCCTCTACCCGATATGTCGACGAGAAAACGCAGCATGGTGTGCGGTGTTTGTGCTTTGGAAGGTATCCCGGATGGGGGTCGGTTCTGAAATGGCGTCTGTGCTGGAAATGTCCTAATTCTACCGTATATACAGTTTTTGAATCGCTAAAGCTCCAGCGACATGCGCTTTGCTTGGATGAGAGGCCAAGGTAATTCAATGGGAAGTAATGGTACATGTTAGATTAGGGGATGTATATAGACCGTTCGGTTTAAGCAATGGCATGTACAAGCCTGTCGTGAGTCATCTTCGTCCTCGCGTCTGAATAGGGATGGTTCGTGAGCAAATAACCCTGAGCTAGCCCCATTTGGACGGATATTTGGATCGACGTTGGCTTGTGGATTTGAATGTTTGTCTACATAAGCTCTGGAGAATCTGCTGAATGTCAGAAGCATCAGTTACCACTTAATACATCATATTCAATCTCCAATTGGGATATTTCATTCTCGTCCTCTCATCGACATTTGTTTTTAGTCTTACTTGTCCAGAGTACCCTAACAGTCAAACGAAAGCCATCAGCTATATTACCACTATCGAAATCGTATTCATTCGATTGGAAGCTATTCACTTCCCCTTCTAAGAGCCATGGCAACAACCCCTGAATCTCTTCCAGATGATTTCTTCGCTGTCGAAACTACTGGGATCCTCGAAGCGGCCAGTATCAAAGCAAAGATCCAGATCGAAACCACTGCTAAAGCCATTATTTCCGGCAAAATGAATGCTGTCCTCGAAACATTCCGTCCATTGGCTACAAAAAACTATCGAAAGCTCGCAAAAGCCATCGACAAAGCCTGGGAAATCGCCCACACCGCCGAGCTGATCTCATTGGGAACGCTCAACCTCTCCTTTTTCGCTCACAGGGCTTTCACCCTCGCCAAGGAACAAGACAATGACGAAGATACCCTTCCCAAGGAACCCTCAGACGCCGCCTTCAGATGGGCGATGCTCAAGGTCATCGATACTTGCATTAGGACGAATATCGTCATGGGTGAGATTGGGGCTTCAAAGGAAGAGAGGCGTGAGCTGTATAGGAGTAGGAACAGAGTGATGGACTTGCTTGTACGCAGTAGGGCTGCTTTTGAGAGACGGGAAAGGAGGTCCTCGAGAAAAGGAAAGTCGCGGACGGAAGTATCGCGGTCGCGTGGGCTAGACGCGTTCCTTGACATCACCATTTAGGGCTTGGGCGCGAACTTTTGCCACTTGTACCTGCATTGTTGTAAATAGTATGGCTTGTGTTCTTTGTTAGCTGTATCAAGTTTCACTTCATGGGTTTGAGAGGTTGAGCAATTGTTGCAAGCTTTGGAAGCTCTCGATTTATTTGATTTCACCGAGCACTGCACAACTCGTCCCTTGGTGCAGCTAGAACTTTACGGTGCTTGTCAAATAACAGACAGCGAGAATCAAAGACCTCAAAACAGCAGATACAAAATTAAGATCGGGTTCTCTGAGTCCCCAGCTAGCAATCCTCCCCTAACAATCGTTCTGAGACCTTTTACACCAACTCAACCAAATTCCAGAGTGTTCTACTACCCCCAATCATGAGTTCCACGCCAGTGACCCCCGGGACACGATCAGGATCGGCCAATTCACCATCATCAAGCCCTCCGTCTTCGCCTCCATCGGCAGCCATGTCAGATGCCGCCTACGGTTCGCAAGACAAGGCTATGAAGGAAGAAGAGAAGCTGGAGAAACAAAGTAGACGTTTGAGAGAACAAGAAAGAAAGCGAGCCCAGGGGAATTTGCCAGACGCGGATGATAATCATCTCAAGGAGTTGGATTGGTTCTTAAGCCGTAGCCAGGTTAGTCGGTACTCAACTTTCCCAGAATAGTCGAATCTAATAGCCAATATTCAGGGCTTCTCCTCCGCTGTCATGGACCAATTGAGGCAAGCATTGGATGCTCGAAAGAAGGGATCCGCGGACCAGCCAAAGCTGGTGACTGGCGGCAAGATGAGGGAATACCAATTAGAAGGTCTCACCTGGCTTACATGTCTATATCAGATTGGTCTCAACGGTATCCTTGCCGATGAAATGGGACTGGGAAAGACAGTCCAGCTCATCTCGTTTATCGCCTTTCTCCGCGAACAGGGCACGAATGGACCGTTTCTGATACTGGGGCCACTTAGCACAGTGCAGAACTGGGTCAACGAATTTGCAAAGTGGACCCCGAAGATCCCTGTGGTCATGTATCATGGGACACCGCAAAGCCGAGCGCAGATCAGAAGGCAGAAGCTGAAAGGGGATTCAAAGAGCGCACAGTTTCCTGTCGTGTGCACGTCTTACGAGATTTGCATGAGGGATAAGAAATATCTGTCCAATTATCAATGGAAGTTCATTGTTGTGGACGAAGGGCATCGACTAAAGAATTTTAACTGCAAGCTGGTCAAGGAGCTGAAACAGTACACTTCTGAGAGCCGTTTAATCCTCACAGGCACGCCTCTGCAGAACAATCTCGCCGAGCTGTGGTCACTACTAAACTTCCTTCTCCCTGAAGCCTTTTCTGATCTAGAACACTTTGAGAGCATGTTTGACTTTTCTGATGTGCAGGATAAGGACGGGCACGACTCTATCTCGAAACAACGAAAGGCCAAGATAATAGCATCACTACATGGTATCCTCAAGCCATTTCTGCTACGTCGGGTGAAAGAAGACGTTGAAACCAGCTTGCCGAAGAAAAGAGAGTACATTCTGTACGCGCCTCTAACGCCAACTCAGAAAGAGCTTTATCGAAAGATAAAAGACAACGACATCAGAGCATATCTAGAACAAAAAGCGATTGAAAGAATTGGTGAGGGAAAAGAGAGACCAAAAGTTATGGAGATTAGGGGAGGGAAACGGAAAGCGGAAGCCGAGACCTCGACTTCTATCAAAAGTGCAAAATCATCTCGATCGTCTACACCAGCTAGCAGTCTACGCTTCGTCAGACGCACCAAGAAGCAGACGTATGAAGAGTTGAGTGATTGGGAGTACTTTAAGCAGATGGAGGAAAGCAGTGAGAGTGATCAGGTAGACGAAGAGGAACAGGAGGAGCACGACCGAGCGAACACCCTAGCACAGGCTAGAAGAGAAGTAAATCAAAAAAAGCTTCAGAATCCGGTCATGCAACTCCGCCTTGCCTGCAATTCGCCCCACCACTTTTTCTGGCCTTGGGCACAAGATCAGGACCCCGATGCTTCACTGATTACTGAATCCGGCAAAATGATCCTCCTTGATCGCCTTCTGCCCTACCTTTTCAAAAAGAACCACAAAGTCATACTTTTCTCCCAGTTCTCGCGTCAGCTCGATATCCTGCAAGACTACGCCTTCCTCCGCGGCTGGAATATCTGCCGCATCGATGGCAGCGTAAAGGTCAATGACCGTCAGGAACAAATCGAATCCTTCAACTCCTCCAACGATCACAGACTCTTCCTTCTTAGCACCCGCGCCGGCGGTCTCGGCATCAATCTGACCGCCGCAGACACTGTTGTTCTATATGACAGCGATTGGAATCCTCAGCAGGACCTTCAGGCCCAGGATCGCGCGCATAGAATCGGTCAGACGAGACCGGTGATTGTGTATAGGCTTGCGACCAAGGGCACGATCGAGCAGACCCTGCTGGAAAAGGCAGATGGGAAGCGGAGGTTGGAGAAGCTGGTGATTCAAAAGGACAAGTTTAGGAGTATTCGTGATAACTCGACGGCGAAGAAGCAGCAGGACGAGTATGCAGAATTGCAGGCTCTTCTGGCCGAAGACGATTTTGAAAATTACGACCCCGGCGAGGGTGGGGAGGTGCTTAGTGACGCTGATCTGAAGACGTTGACTGATCGGAGTGAGAAGGCGTATGTGAGGGCCGCGAAGGGGTTGGATGCTGGAGAGAAGTTTAGGACGTTTGAGACGAAGGCGGATGGGCAGGATTTGCTGGGGAGGATGGGTTAGTGGTGTGTTTGGATGGCTTCTAGTGGGAGTCCTAGCGAGGTGTAGGTTGGGTATTTGATCTAGATTACTGTCTGGATTTTACGGTAGAGGGAGAGAAGGGAGGACTCGCACTCGATCGAAATCATGGTCTGTAACGTAGGGAAGTCAAAGAGGATCTTGGTCAGGCTCAATTTCTGCACCAATACTCTCTGGAAACATGTCTTTTGTCTTCTCAATCCGCCGCTTTCACCTTGTTTGAGAAACTATTCACTGCACCTCGTGATCTCATTGACTCTTGGGCCCACGCAGCAGAGAAATGGAAACAAAACAGAGCAGCTTGCCGACTCGGCGATAGAGTCTGACGACAACAACGCTTTGGCGACGACTATAAGCTGACGGCAACCACAGAAGACGAAGGCCTTGGCGATACCACCGCCTGGGCAAGACGTAATACCTTGGCGGAGAGATACAGTGGAGCTCTTGACCGATAGAGTGCGTTGGTATGAGGCGGTGTAGTAAAAACAATAGATGGCCTTGGCGACGACTATATGCTGACAACAACACCATCGGGCGGATCGTATTAGCAATGGCTTGGCTTGACGAGCTTGATCTTGGCGACTGGGATTACTGGGGCGATGCATGGCTTGGCACGAGGCAACAGAACTGAAGCAGGAGTAAGCATGCAGAAGCGCTTGCAACGATGATGCTGCAGGTCACCGCGGAGCTGCATCTTGCCAAGACGGTTCCGGAAGGGGAGACTTGGCGGAGAAATGCAGTGGAGCTCTTGATGGTCACATGGATGTAGCAAGAGGCGTTGCAGCAGGATGCGGAAGATGGGACTTGGCCGGAAGCTGGAGGGATGGGTAAATGCAGATCTAATGCTGTGGAACCACGCGGAGAGACTTGGCGACCATACGGACTGAGCAGACAGAACAGCTGAGCTCTTAGCGCCTTGATTCCAACAGTAACAACAACACTAACCCCTTCGAACCCACCCCGGAGCAACTTGGCGATAACCCATCCCTTGGCGACAAACCCCCCCGTGACGACACCATACCCCGAAACGAGCCCAGCGCTGCAAGCACAAGCAGGCAAGGACGCAGGGCAAAATCCCCAGACTGCACGATCCAACACTACGAAACCGTTCCGAATCCCAAAGGCAGAGCCAGCCTGGGCTTAATCAACAACCCTGGCGGACAGAGCAGGCTTGGTGCAAACAACGAACCGAGACGCTGGGTCGAATATGTAATCTATACCGCGCCAGCGATATCCAGAAGAAAAGCACCGCGCAGGAAGGACAGCGGAGTCCTTGCCGGCACCACTCGACTTGGCAAGATGACATAAAGAAAAGATGGAACATCTCAGCATGGAAGCAATACCCTAACGCCGCGAGCTCGTCCATTGCAAACACCTCGCCGAGACGTCCCCTGAGCCAGCAGCGGCAGAGAGAGGAACCCCGCCGGCTGCTCAGCGATGTATCATCTTTACGAAGAGCCACCTCCGCGCTGTCGCTATGTCTCTCCCTCAATCCCACTTCCATGGCATACTCACTCCCATCCTCCCTCCCTCCCTCTACCACACAACCACTTCCTCCAAACTCATAAATACATGCCCCGAGAACGCAGCCAAGCTCCTCGACTAGCGAGCGGAAGGAATCCTGCATGCCAAGGATGTGCGATGAGCGTGAGCGTGAGCGGCGCCTACGCTTTTCTTGATAGAAGGGGTTGAAGACGTTTGTTTACCCACCCCCTGCGAGAATCCAGCTCAACGAGAGAAACACCAGCCAACGAGTGCGAATCGACAACATGCCCTGCATAGCAACAAGAGAACCCACCACCACCACCACCACCACCACCACCACCACCACCACCACCACCGCTCTCCCACCCATTACCGCAACCCAAACAAGACAACTGGAATCATCATCATCAGAAGCAGAAGAAGCAAAGAAGAAGAAGAGCAGCTGAGGGGGGTTCTAGTAGATAATACGTGCTGCGAGTGCCCCTGTCGATTCTGCCTGCCTGTTCCCTCTCTCTCTCATCTCTCTCTCTCTCTCTCATCTCCTGTGATCGAAAAATGTATGTATGTATGTATGAATGCGAATCCGCACTGCTTGGAGTTGCGATGCGATGCGATGCGATGCGATGCGATGCGATGCGATGCGTCTCGTTTCTTGGCAGAGATAAAGGTATAGGAAGTAGATGCAGAAGTAGACGCAGACGCAGGCATGTATAAATGACGGAAGAGTTGATTATAGACAGAAGGGGTAGTGGAGAGGGAGAGGGAGTGTGCACAAGGTAAGGTGTTTCTATATCCAAGCGCTCTTGCTAGCCTAGCTGACGTGCTTACGTGCTTACAAGTGAACCGCGTTGTCTATCTACTATGATCTAGCCTAATCTAGTGCGAGAGAATCCAAGGACGCCAATGCTCCGAGCTGCGTTTCAAGTGCCAAAAGGTGTCTGGAGGTGCAGGTGATGTTGAAACAATCTCCCCACTCTTCCTGCAATCACTGTCTGCCCCCTCCGCGTTCCCTACCCGCTATACGCCTCTCTCCCTTCATACTCCCCCAGCAAACGCCAACCCTCCGGCCCCCTTATCAATCTCAATCGCCGAATTTAGCCCACAAATCTCAAACAGCTTCTTCGGCGTCAAATCCTTGGCCGTGCCCACCCTTCCCTCTACCTTCAGCAGTTCATACGCCGAGCGAATCGCGCTATACGCCGGGGCTAGCGCGGCGAAGCTGAAAATCATAATCTTGAAGCCCATTTCCTGCGCTTCCTGCACCGTGATGAGCGGAGAGCTGCCGTTCTCGACGCTGTTGAGCAGTAGCGGCCAGGGCGCCATATCCCGTACTGCCTGGCGCGCTTGCTCTTTGGAGATGAAGCCCTCGAGGAGCCCGACGTCAGCGCCGAGATCCCGGGCAGCGCGTAGGCGGGAGATGCATTCGTCGTAGCCGAGCTGCTGGTTGGCGTCTGTGCGGGCGATGAGGACGATGTCGGAGTTTGCGCGGATGATGGCGGCTTTGGCGGCGCGGATGCGGGAGAGGAACTCCGTGGCTGAGACGACTTGTTTGCCTTGGAGGTGGCCGCAGCGTTTGTTTTGGATTTGGTCTTCGATGTGGAAGCCCGCGACGCCGGCTCGGATGTATTGCGAGACGGAGTTGGCGATCATGATGGGGCCTGGGGGGTTGTTAGATGGGGAAGTGAGGGATGAGATTGAATGTAACGGTGTAGGAAAAGGGATAAAGGTTGGGGGCTGCATACCGCCATAACCAGTGTCCATGTCTGCTATCAGGGGTGGACCACTGGGATCGAGGTTTGCAATCATTTCAGCTTGCTCACGCATGTCATGGAGCTGGGCAACACCCAGATCCGCCATGCCGAGGCGAGAAGCAGTTGTTCCGGCTCCAGTCTGGTATACATCAGCCAATGCTCTCAATGCACCTTGAGAAGAAGACAGACCATGTACATGGCAGAAAAGCCAACAGACAGGGCGATGCGAGCTGAGAAGCCATCGTAGACGCCAGGGCATACAATCATATCGGGTGAGTCTTGGACCATCTTCTTAAGTCTTGTGGCTCCTGGAAGATCTATTTGAGTCGTTGGCGTTGTTGGTGAGGCATCCGTCTCGGTATTGTCGTGGGTGGCTATTGCGGAGGCGTCGAGTGGCTGAGTGTTGGGTGGGATGATCGAAGTGGTACTGGATTGGGGATTGGGTATGTTGACAACTGGACGGCCCATGAACTGTTCCACTGATGGTGGAGGGCCGGCTTCGATGCTATGGCCATGTGCGGCTTGGAGAGGGAGAAACATCTTGATAAAGATGGAATGTTAAGAATGAAGCCGAATGGATGCAGATACTGAGATGAAAGGAGTTGCACAGAAGGGGATGCTGCAGAGATGAGATTGGAATTGTGTTAAAACTTCGAGGATATACGGTTCTTTTATACTGTTTTCGCAGATGCCCGATGCATGTCTAGAGCTGATATCAATAAACAGATTCAGACAACCACACTCTATACCGTCTTCACTTCAAATCAGCTTACCAACTCACCATGACGTTGGCCAAGCAGATGCCATTATGGTTGCTAATCTACTTGGCCCGCAGGTCCAATCTTTCTCCTGTACCAATGGAGCAGTCCGGATGACAATAGTTGTCCTTGGATCATCCACGCGTGACTGAATAGTTGGCCAAGAGGGATCACGGTGAAGGGGATAACAGGACGTGCATCCATGCCCGGGAGCCAATGCATCGTTCATGCAGTCGATCACCTATACCGAGTTTCTATTCTTCATAGTTGGTTGAGAACCGGTGTGCTTGCTGGAGACTGTGATGGTCTTGCATCGAGCTGCTTTTTCGTTATGGGATGTTGAACTAGTTCGGAATATCCGAGTCGACAACTGATGGTGTCCTTCCAAGCCAGCACGTTGCATCAGCTTGCATGCTCAATGTGACACGGAGAAGAGAAGAGTTGAAAGTGCAATGGCATTGACGAGAAAGAAGATTGATTGCACCGATCCCAACGGAATGTTATCTTGCTCGGCAAAAACTCAAGACCGACGGGCTGTAGTTGCTGCATCTGGTTGATGCTGATCCGACTGGGACTTGGCGGCTTTCTTGGCACGCCAAGCCGCCCGTCCGCGATCAACCGGGCCGGGTCAGCTACTGTGCTTCCGCCGAGAACTATGCCTATAGTGTTGTTGGCTTTCGGATACAGTCTGAAGTTGCACCAGACGGCTCAAAGTTGCGCAGACCGGCACGCTTGAAGGAGACGAAAAAGAAACAAGACCATGTTTCAATCAAAAGTTGTAGAAAACATCGATTGAGTGCCTGAACATACAAAACTCTAGGCGTACACCACCGTGAATGATCTCCCCTTCTAGAACGCGGACCGCTTCCGTTGGAATCAGCTTACAGTACCTTCGGGTAGCCGTTCACCGACGTTCGCCAATCTCTTGGCTGCTTGCCGTTCGGGCATCTTGAAGCTTGGCGTAAGTTCGCGAACGAAGCTTTGCATGACTCGATATTATAACGCCGCCCCCAACGTATCCCTTTAACCGCCACAAGGTCGGCCACCCCCTGCCGCTGCAATCAGTTCTTCATAGGTTATTCCCCGGTCGGTGGCGCTGCAGATCCAAGGACGGGCCTCTGAGGATAAGACATGGTAATGTAGATTCAGTTGGTATGATTCCGATGTATAAACATTGGCACGGTAGGAACCAATACGAATCAGACAAGCAACAGCGTGTATATGCGGCGGGGATACTCTTCCACAGAGGCGAGCGACTGACTTTTCCAAGCGCTTGACATCTCCAATCCGCTCGACTGCGACGAATCATTGTCGAATGCAGGAAATGGGTGTTTCTAGTCGTCTTCTGACTCCATCCGGGGTTTACTTGCAAGATGCAACCTTGGAAGTCAGGGACGAAGCAGCCAAGGAAGTAGATGTGTAATCATGGACAATGGCAGACACTGGTGCTTATGCTCGGACCTCTGTACATGATATTCTGCAGCGTGCCAAGCGGCAAGTGCCTGGGCGAGGACCATCCCAGGTGCTCCGCAGTGATTGATAACTGGCACTCATGCAGTCGACTCCACAACTCTGGTAGCTAGCTGATAAGGGAATCTGCAAATGAGCGCACCGTTGGAATGACCGCTTGGCCGGAGATGGTTGGTCGAAGGAGTAGAAGTGCAGCGCAGGTGTTTTGATGATCCTCATAAGCGAAATGGGATGATGATGATGGAGTGCATCGCATACTGTAAAAGAGAAAAAGAGAAAAAGAGAGTGCCACGCCAAGCAATGACATGTCGTCTGGTCGGACCAATCCCGATGGCCCGCAATCAAACCATGAACCACCCCGCGCCATCTGTCGCACCCCCATGCCCCCTAAAACCGCCCTTCCGTGCCTAAACCATCCCTGGAACCCTTATCCAGAACTCGAAGCCCCTCCCGGTGGGCCGCTCCCGTCAAGGAACGGTGAAGATTCTTCCAGTAGTCACCTTGGGTTAGACCTAGTCAACCACAAACGCAGGCGACTGTCCTTACGCATCATGTCCATCCTCCCGACGTGTGACCTTGGCTGGTCTGCACCTCCGCTTCCATACAACAGCTCTCATTGACAAACGTGTAGCACGCCGTGATTGCGCGCGCCTCCTTCTACATCAGTCCGTGACGCCGGGCATCGTGCTCGACCAAGGATCAAAAGCATTGTGATTGGGGTTGTCCGGCGATAAGGATTCACACTGCGTTCGTTGAGAGTTCTCGAGACACACTGTATCATATCGCGTCCCAATTGAATAGAAATGGCGGGCGAGGCGCACTCGAGTGTATCGCAAGGAGAAAAACCACTGGACATGTCAATGGGCAAAGAGCAAGACGGTATGGAGCCAAGAATGCCCGCAAGTTGGAAGCGATATCTCCACGCCGAAGTCAGCAACAAACATACCGACTTGCTGATGTTGGCATGCTGTGTAATATCAGGACTTTCCGACAGTACAATCTACAATGGTATGCTCTGCAGTTCATTCTATGAGGCTAGATGCTAATTCTCTCCACGACAGCATACGGAACCTTTGTATCGATGCAAACTGGTTAGTCCTTTCCCAGATCCCACACAGCAATAACCTCCCAACGTTTCACAGGCAACACCGTCTTTGTCGGTCTCGGTGGCTCCAATACCCACACCCAAACCAAACCCTACGGCTGGGCCAAATCCCTCACCTCAATAATCTGCTTCACTCTCGGCGCCCTCTTCTTCTCCCGTCTCAGCCGTCTCATGGGCCCCATCCAACGTCTTACGCTCGCCTCATCCTTTGCCCTACAATCAATGTTCATTCTGATTTCCGCAGCGGTGATTGAGTCCGGGCTCGTTGATGGGAGGATTGATCGAATAAGCAGGGATATCGACTGGAGGACAGAGGCGCCTATTGCATTGCTAAGTTTTCAAGCCGCGGGGCAAATGGTCGGGTCGAGGGCCCTGGCGTTTAGCGAGATACCTACCGTGGTTCTCACTTCTGTGCTCTGCGACTTTGCCAGTGATCCGGAGCTTGTGTCACCTATCGGCCGCAACGTCAAGCGGAACCGTCGCGCTGGTGCCTTTTTCGGTATTCTGATTGGTGCGATTGCAGGGGGTTGGATCACCCGGGGGTCCGGCCAGGTGCAGGTTGCTTTGTGGGTGGCTTTTGGCATCAAGATGGCGATCAGTATATTATGGATTTTCTGGCCGGAGAAGGAGAAGAAGGTGCTGGCGGGGGTATGAGGTAAGTATAGCATCGACGGCCGCCTAGAATCTACGATACATGAGCGAGGCACAAGAGTTGGAGTATATATTAGACATTTCATAGCATAGTTTTGGATCTTGAAGCCACAGCGTAGAACAACTTTGCAATTTCTATCTAAACATGTAGGAAGTTTCTAGCAATGAGGAGATGCACCAAGCACTGCCTTACGACAGCAAGCATCCCTCAGTTGCTTTTCTTTCTTTGCAGGGTACTCGCGCACCCCACTTTTTGTTATCCGACCAACCGAAATCAATCTCTCGGCTTAGTCACGCAACGTGTCGACAACGTCGCTTGTTCCCAGGTTCAAAGTCCCAACTCCACCTTCACCCACGAATCAGCACAAAGCCATGAGGCAAAGCACCGAGGATGAAAAGGCATGGAAGTCGGAACCCTCAAGTGTGTACGGGGTGCTGCACCGCAAGGCGGCCGTGAACCACAGATTCAAAGCACGAGTGAGAACCAAGGACGCGAAAACTGGCCCTCGGTCCGCCAGATTACTCCTGGCTCTTTTGTGGGGCCTCCATGTTTAACGGGTGTCAACTTCCAGCGGTGCTGGAGTCAAGGAGCGCAGCGCCTATCCGAGGCCGGTAAACCCCTTCGGTATAGGTGGCCCGCTAGGCTTCTGATACCGGACGGAGGCGGGCCCACGCTCAGACACTCGAGGTGGGTGAGGTGGGCAAGTGGAAGGAAATGTTAGGGTGGGGATGGGGTGGGGGGGACTTACTGGTGGATTGGGTGAGATGTGTGCTGGAGGATGTGTCTGGAGGAGAACGTGAAGAGCGATTAGCCTTGGACAGTTGGGGTGAGGAGTTGAGTGAGACTTACTGATGTGCTGGAAAGAGTCAGCGTAAGGGGTGGGTCTAACCTACTGATGTTTGGTTTTGAAATGTCTGTGCAAGGATCACCTGGAGGGGAGGTGTCCTGAAGGAATTTGCCTGGTGAGTGGTGAGCATTTTCTTTATTAAAAAGTGTTGGAGTGTACTTCCCCGATTCTTCCACTCCCAAAACAAAACTCCCACCATCACTCCTCTCTGGGGAACTGCAAGGTCAAGTGGGAAAGAACATATACGAAGTGTACCAGCACCCAGATCATCTCCTGTGTGGACAGGATCACTTGGGCACGCGAGCGCAGCGTCTGGCAGACCGATAAACCCACACTCAGTAGCAAGCTAAGATCTAGCTCAAACTAGATCTCACCACAGCTTTAAACCTGAAAAGCCGAATCGGACGTAGCATGTGCAGCAAGGTCGGTAGTCAATGTCAATTTCACAAATGACTGTTGACAAAAATATACCGAGCGACATTGACAGCTGAGCGGTGTCATCGAGTACAGGTTCCGAGAGTGAGTTGATACACTTGCCCCAGCCGTTTCCATTTGGTGCTTGAGGGTTGGTTGGTCGCGGCTTTTTGGGAAATGATACCTAAGAAGTTGGTGATTGGTAAGCTTTTTGCATGCTCTCTATCAAACATGACAACGATGCACTCACCTCGGTTTTTGACTTGTCAGCAAATGATCGTAAAGTTGGAGTGAGAAGAGCTGAACCAAGCCATCATGGGCGAACCAACGACGCTGGTGTCAGCTTTACCTTGTCCATAAGGACGCAGTGAAGGTAAGTAACAACCTCCAAATGAGGATGACACAATGTTCCAAAATTTGAACTTAGACATCTCATCATGGGCGAACCAACGACGCAGACGTCACCTTGTCCAAAAGGACGCAGTGAAGGTAAGTTTACCTGGACCCGGATCATCTCCTGTATGGACAGGATCACTTGGAGCGCGAGCGCAGCGTCTAAAAGACCGATAAACCCACAATTTTGGCTAAGATCCAGCTCAAGCCAGACCTCACCATAGCCTCAGTGTAACACACTCAGGACGGATCCTGGTGCGTGGCGGTGGCCCGAAGACCTGGACTTGCGTCCTGTAACAACCTCGTAATGAGGATGATACAATGTTCCAAAATTTGAACTCTGATATCTCATCATGGGCGAACCAACGAGTTGATATTTACAACCCAGGACGAATCCTGCAGCTGTAAGTGGCCCGAAGACCTGGAGTTGGTTGTATGAAGAAAGAAAGAGGAAAAGGTTGCGTCAAAGAAATATGTGTTGGTTTTGTGCGCACTAGCGTTGGCGCGAGAATCTTCGTCGACCGTTAATGATGGGTTGGATGTGTTGTCCTGACGCGCCAAATGATGATTTGTACGCGATTGGGGTTCCAAGACCGAGGGCTCGGCAAAATCAAGCTTGGACACATGAGCCCCTTTTTCCAGTGGTTTGTGATTAGGTTCAGAGGGAAATCATATTCCCTTATCTCTTCTGAATTCACCTTTCTTTCAACACCGCATTCCACATTTCCTATCCCACCCGCTTCATTACCCATGAATGCGTTGGCACAACCCCGATATCACTGATCTTCACTCCTCATGAATGGAAATAGAATCAAGGATTCAGCCCTGGACGTGTTGATCCTCTACTATATAAACAGCGACCTCCCACCTTGTATTTCTCTTTTCTTTCTACATCCATCAAGCACAATACTTCCTCTTTCTATACTTTCTGGATAGTCAAGCCTTTTGATGGCTTTGTGCTAGCAATGCCTTCTCTTGTATATATGACTGCCTTATACTATCCTTCCTTTACCAGGTTACTTCCATTTCTGGCTCTATATACCGCATCAAAACACCCAGTCCATTCGTACATATGGCAGCTGTCATCTGCAACAAATCAAGTTCGTGACCACTCGTTTTTGGTGATATAGCCCTCTGAGAGAGTACATATGATGCTGCTGCGCCGTACGAAATTGGGCAGACATTTCATTGCTATAGCTAAAGCACCCAGCCTCCACATTGTCGGCTCTCTATCTCGGATTAGGCCAATCACGAATGCCTCATCCTCATCTCGGCCGCCCCTCGTTTTGCCTTTGAAGATCCCATCTCCTTGGCTGAAATAGTCATTTCAATGAAGATTCTTCCTCCAAGACAGTTCTTAAGTCCGGGACGAATCCTAGGGCGAAGCTATCACCAAGGACTCCAGACCTCCCCGAATCTACAACCACGCAGCCTAGTCCGTCCATATCTGGCGGACGTGTGAAAGTCAAGATCAGGAAGAATAAGGCAAATGTGGCGGCTGGGATATCTATTCCTGCGACAGCACACTGAACCGGAAAGCCCACAACGCGTTATCAAGCCATGCATTCCACCAGATGACAATTGCTACATGTTGATACGAATGAGCTATCAAGGCTGCCTCAAATCGCCTGTGAGAAAACGATCGCAACAATGGCTAAGACACCACCGGAAGCAAAACGACATGTCCCATGCTACCTATCAAGAACTCACCTAATTCTTAGCCGTGACGGATTAGCTCCCTGGAGAGAACCTCTAGACTTCCCCGACTATCGTGGAGAGTGTTTGTTAGAACCTTCCACCTGAGTCTCCCGCGAGAGATCGCATAGCATCGGAAACAGTCACCCTCCTCCTTGAGATACTTCCCACCTTTCCCGGCATAATCGAAATTGCCCAAGTGGTTGAGCTTCTGGTACCAGCTCTTGAAAATTGCTTTGTATCCCAGCCCCCTACGCTGCGAAAGCTAGCATCCGTGCTTGCAGGCTATGGCA
>JAABVA010001175.1_pt1 | contig 28783 bp, 23 predicted proteins | sample 5560331 | NCBI WGS metagenome assembly JAABVA01 (sample SAMN12812661, study PRJNA571458) | rock metagenome | isolation source: Antarctica rocks | place: Antarctica: Victoria Land, Mt New Zealand sud | collected 2016-01-07 | reverse complement strand
GGTCCGGCAGCGCTCCAACAGCCCCGGGACGGACAGCGGACGGATGAACCGCCGCCGGAACCGCAGGCTGCGCCGAAGCGACCCCCGACACCAACCCCGGAGTGAACGCGGCACCGACCGCGACCGCACCCAACGTGCCATGTTGCAGGAACCTACGGCGAGACTGATCAGCCACGGCATTCTCCAATTTCAGGAACAAACCGGCTCCTCCGGCAATGTCCGAAAGAGGTCACACAGCACTTTCCGCCGACGGCTCACCATCACCCACACGAAGGTCTCTGTCCGCCTGGCGCAACCCGCGAAACAATACGCGGCCACCACCAACATCCGCACCACCAGTACCCAAATCGTTACAGAAAGCAACACCTGCCGCCCGATCCTGCTGGCCATCGACGTGTCCAGGTCAGCGCACACCGGCTTCAAAACTTCATGCAACGAACATCTCGATCCTCAGATCAACTGCCAGCACAGCCGTCTCGCTATGAGACAGTCGCGCGTCGACGATCATCCGCTGATAGCGGTCGATCATGGCGGACTGCCCGCAGACCCGGCAATCCGTCTTCCTATTACCCCACCAGTGAACCGGCGTAGCCCGGTGGTCTGAAACTCCGGAGCCGCCTGCGGCGCAATGTGTTTCGGACGCACCCGACGGCCCTGGCCGGCGTGGAGCAGGCCAGCTTGTTGCGCCCTGTGACCGGCGGCTAGTTACCCCTGTTCCCCGAACAGCGAGGTGTGAAAGGCCTGGAGAGGCCGAATGGCCGACACGGACCAGAATGGGTTCGCGCCCTGCGGGCAGCGGTCAGCACCGAAACCGGTCGCGATCCATCGACCACCGCCTGACCGCATCTCGGTGGGCTGCTACCGCGGTTGCAGGTGTGTGCCCCTTCAGACCATCAGCGGCTTGACAACAGCCCACACCTGGCTCTTCGTCCGGTGTTCCTCGATCGGCGATGGGAAAGGTGGCCGATCGACCAACGTAGCCAGCACACTGGCATGACGCGATTCGACTCCGGCAATCGCGGCGCCGGCGGCGAGTACGTCCGCACTTTTGATCAGGGGCACCTGACCCTGGTATGCCGACACCCCGAGTTCTTCCAGCGTGGAGGCATTCTTGAGAAGGCCATCGCGACTCAGCCAGCTGTTGACCGGGTAATTGAACTTCGGGCGGCCGATGGGCGTTCCGCCGAGTGTCTTGATAGCTGCGGTCACGGCGGCGACATGTTGGGTTTCGTGATCAGAGATGGCTGTCACCAGTTCCAGGTCGCGGTTCTTCAGCAAACCTCTGCCCAGGCCGGTGCGGTAGAAATCCAGCTCGAGGTATTCCAACACCAAGGCGAAGTTCAAGATGTCGATATCGCCGCCCGTCTTCGCAGACGCCAGGATTTCCTGGGCGTCGGCCGTTCCCGGTGCTTCCAGGAGGCCGCCGGCGACCAGGGAAGCGCCCACTCCCACCAGCCCTGCCCATTTCAAGAAGGAGCGGCGATCGGTGTTGGTCTGGAATTCCAGTACCGGACGTCCTCCGAACAAAGGTCCTGCGTTCATGACTAAACCCTTCAATTCGCTCGGCACCTGAACACCAGGAAAATCGGAAGAGGTCAGGGAATGCTGATCCGTCCGATGCAGGAGGTCGCCGGGTGGTGGAAATAACATGAGAAGTGATCTGAATCCTTGGCGGAAACAGTTCGACGCAGAGTGCATGCCGGACGGGTCGATGACTCAACAGCCACTCTTCCGGTGGATCGGTATCCCTTGTTTCTTCGAAGCGAATTCTTCTTGCTCAGTGGGTCGGTAGCGCCAGGCTGGATGCGGGTCCCGTCGAGAACATGAGCACCTCGGAGCGCGACGGCGGGTTCGTCGGGGTGACGGTCCGCGATGAAGATCGGGGCGGCGCCGTGACCGGTTGTGATTCCGGTGTTGCCGTGGGCTGCGTCTGCCCGATCGACGAGCTTGCTTCGGCCGGCGACGGCCGGCTTGACGGCGCCGCGGACGTGGGTTCGGACCGGTGATCGGTCCCGATCACAGCGGTGACGGATTGCGCCAGGGAACAGTCGTTGACCGGCGACGACGACCGATGGGTGGCTTGCACCGCCATCACCTGCCCGTCACGGGCGAGTGCGAACACCGAGCACGAGTGGTCGCCGAAACGGGCGATGAAGGCCTGGGGTGAGAACTGCGTCGCGGCAACGATGCCCACCTGTTTGCTCGCCGCGTAGAACGTTTTGAACTCCGAAAGCGTCTGGCCGGCGTGAGTGGCCGCCGCTGGAGGGTGCTCTATGGTGATGCGGATGTCAGAAGTGGTTCCTCTGGTCGCCACATATTGACAATCGCCCACGGTGTTGGTGGAGGCCGCTGTGAAGAGCAGCGCAGTCAGCGCATTGATGTCGTTCGCCGTCGGACATGAGAAGTGATTGGCCGAGGCACTGGGATCGGTGGTCACGGCGGCCGAGGACCGAACGCCTCCGAGCACCGAAGAGCTACCAGTGGTGGAACCCGCTGCGACGCCGGGGTTGGATCCGGCTCGGCAGCCGACGCCGGCCACCGCGACCGTCAGGCCGACGACCACCCACCACAGCTTCCACCGATGCATTGCAGGCCTCTCGAAGAGCTTGTCGGGTGCGAGGCCCCGGCCAACGCCGGTTCTCGGGATCGAACGGTCCGGATCGCGCAGAAGCGGTGTTCACTCGGCCTGCGCCGAACAGCTCGATCGGCCCGCTCGGCGGCGATTCGCCGATCCCGAAAGGCGACTCCCACTCGATCGTACGAGCGATCTTGGCGCACGGTCAGGATTCCGGGATGATTCAGCCGAAAGGTGCCGTGGTCCTGGGTTGTGTCTACGGTGCCGGCGTCGCTGTTGGTGCGTTGGTGGCGGGCTGGGCGGGTGTGGTCCAGGTCGGGGCGCCGATCCGGTGTAGGAGTTGACCGTAGGCTTGGACGGTGGTGGACCAGCTGTGGGGGTCGGGGAACCGCGTCGGTGGGTGGTCGGGCAGTTGGGCCATGGCGGCGGCCAACGCTGGCGGGTCGGCGGGTGGGACGAAGCGAGCGCCTTCATATTCGTCGGCGGCTTCGACCAGGCCTCCGACGGCGGTGACGATCACGGGAAGGCCGGAGCTCATCGCGATGTGCAGCGGTCCTGAGGAGGAGGAACGGCGGTAGGGGAGTACGACGGCGTCTGCGTGGGCGAAGTGGTCGGCGACCTCGGCGTCGGTGACATATCGATCAGTGAACTGGATCCGGTCCGCGTTCGGGCTGGCCGCGATCGCCTGCTCCGGCGCTGTCCATCCCTCCCATTTTTCGCCGACCAGGACGAGCCGGCAGCGGTTGCGGACCTCCGGGGGCAGCAGGTCGAACGCTGCGACCAAATCTTCGACGCCCTTGTAGGGCCGCACCACACCGAAATACAGAAAGACGAAGTCTTTGGCGGCGTCCTGGCCGGCGGCGGGTGCGGCGGCGGGTGCGGTGTCGGGTGCGGTGTCGGGTTGGGCGTTTCGACCGTGATGGTCATACGGTCCGTGCGCCGCGATCGCGACGAGTTCGTCGGGCAGGTCGTAGGTTTGCCGCAGCAGGTCAAGATCGTACTGCGAATGCACCACGTGCCCATCGACGTTGCGCAGCAGCACCTTCATCGCGGCCCTCACGGACCGGGCAACGCCTGGAATGCGCGCCTCTCCGGTGTCCTGCACCTCGTGCCATTCGATGATGACTCGACAACCCGACCGTCGGGCCAGCCGAGCGAGCCGCAGATAGGAGTGCAGGACCGCGCCGGTCCACCACTGCAGGATCAACACCTGCGGACGGTTCGCCTCGAAAAATTTCTTGGCTTCAAGGATGCTCTTTCCCCAGAACCAGTCGACGCCATCAAAGACGTTCACCGACCGGTCATAGGCCAGGTCGTTGACGGGCTGGCCGACCCGCCCCCGCCCGGGGTAGAGCCGGGTCGGCACCAGTTGGCGCATCAGCAGCGCACTGACCGGCGCGACTTCGGCGATCGCGTTGGTCAGCCGGCAGGTGTAGTAGCTGATACCCGAGGTGAAACGCCATCCGGCGCCGACAACCATCACTCTCGGCGCAGCTGTGGGATCGTCGGATCTCGGCGCAGTCCTGGGATCGTCGGATCCTAAGGTCACGGTTGTGGAGTCGTCGGATTCGAAGGTCCGGGCTTCATAGGCGGAAATTGTCACGCCGACGCCTCGCGTCGCGAATCTTTCGCCGGCGCCGGTCGCACCGCGAGGCCTCGGCTGCCGGCGGTGTGAGTGGTGTGGGTGTGGGTGCGGGTGTTGTTCTCCAGCTTGGTGTGCAGCCGGGCTCGGCGCCACTCGGTGCCGATGGTCTTCAAAACTCGGAAGCCGTCCTTGACCGCGTGCAGGTTGGAGGCGCCGAACAACCGCAACAACTCGACGCTGGGCACTTCCACCACACGCAGCTTCGCCGCGGCCACCCGGCAGTTGATCAGCGTCTCGATCTCGAATCCGTCTCCCCAGAGCATGTCGCCCGACACCGGATGCGGCAGGGGCAGATCCAGATGGGGCAGCACGTCGACCCAGAAAGCGTTGTAGCCGTAACACAGATCGGTGTATCGGGTCCGGAAGCCGACGTTCGTCAGCAGTGTGAGGGCCTTGTTGCCGGTGTCGCGAAGCCAGGTGATGTCGCTGCTACCACCGCCGGTCAGCACCCGGCTGCCCTTGGCGAAGTCGGCGCCGGACATCAGGGCCGCCACGAAACGGTCGATCTCGACCGGATCGGCCGACCCGTCCGCGTCGAACATGACGATGATGTCGCCGGTCGCCTCCGCGAAGCCGACCGCCAGCGCGTTGCCTTTACCTCTGCGGGTCTGCTGAACGAATTTGGCGTCCGGCCGCAGCCGGGCGACGACCGCCTCCGTGTCGTCCTTGGAGTGGCCGTCCACCACGATGATCTCGGCGTCGGCAGGCAGGGTCGGCAGAACCACCTCAAGATTTCGCGCCTCATTGCGCGCCGGGACGATAATGCTAACTTTCGGGTTCAGCTCGGGCCTGGCGTGTACGGCGCGCATCCGGGTGGTCCTATCCTTCGAATGCGTGGCTAGTCGGTCTCGCCCCTGACTCCCCGTCAAGCGATGGCGACCGCTCGAGCTTGACGGATCAATGTCCCCACCACGCGAACGACTACAACGATAGCGTTTGCCACCCCGCTTGACCTGCGATTTTGCTGCAAATGTAAGATATGGCACTGAAAGGTGATGGTGAACCATCCGTTCGGGGTCGGGCTCCGAACAGGACCCACACAATCGCTTGGACGACCGCAGCCTAGACGGCAGCGCGGCCATCTGGGTGATGGACGGGCAGACGTACCCGCATCTAGCATCATTGAAACGACGAAGGTCGTCCACCAGGGTTGCCGGATCGAAGGCTCGAATGTGATGAAGCTGTTCGCCAGGACGCAGACCGTCTGTCGATGCGGTCACATTCGTGGTGCGCACGAACATTTCCGGCCCGGCACCGACTGCGGCCTCTGCGCCCGAGGTGAGTGCCCGAAGTTTCGCCGGCGCATTTCCTGGCGATCGTGACCCGTCGGTCGCCAAAGTTCGAAATCGTCCCGGGCGGGACGGCCACCAGTCGCTTTTTTGCTGCCGGTCCTTTACAGCCGCCTGCTCTTGACGCTGTGTAGTTAAATGATTACTCTTGGCGACAGGCACTTTCCGTGCCGCGCCGGCTCGGAACCTGACCGGCGTTATCCGTGCCGGCTGCAGGGTCGGCCCGCTCGCTGTTGACCCGGGGGCTTACCCATGCGCACGTGTGATGGCTCTACCGAGCGACGGGTGGGTTCGGCGAGACGGTGCCTTCGGCGCCGCGCTTGGTCGGTCGCGCTGGGTGCGGTCCTGGCCTCGGCCGTTCTCGCTACCGCCCAGCTCAGCATGGCTTCGGCAGGAACTGCCCAGCAGTCGATCACCACGTCGGCGGCCGTGATCAAACTGATTGCTGCGACCAGCGTGCTGAAGGAATCGACAGCACCGACCTCATCGAGCCCGGGCGGGGCGGGCGCTCCGCCTCGATCTGCTGGTTTCGTCACCCGCTCGGGGTCGGGTCTGTTGTTGGCGGGCAACCGGTTTCGGTTCGCCGGTGCCAACGAGTACTACCTGGGGTTGGACGACAACGTTCGAGATTCGTCCGGAATGCCGACGTATCCCACCAAGGCCGCGATCGACGACGCATTGATGTCGGCGGTGGCGACCGGAGCTACCGTCGTGCGGTCCCACACCCTCGGCGTCTCCGTCGGCTGTTCGGGCTGTCTGGAACCGCGACCGGGCGTGTTCAACGATGGCGCTCTGGTCGCCGCCGATTACGCCATCTTCCGGGCCGGGCAGTTGGGTCTGAAGCTGATGATTCCACTGACCGATCAATGGCGGTGGTATCACGGCGGTGAATCTGTCTTCACCGGTTGGGCCGGATATCCGAACGATCCGGATCCGTCGGTCAATGCCTCGAACAGCGCGGCCCAGCGCGCTTCGGAGGGTCACTTCTACTCGGACCCGGCCGTTCTCAGCAGTTTCCGCGCCTATGTCGCTCATCTGCTGAACCACGTCAATCGCTACAACGCGGTGGCCTACAAGAACGACCCGACAATTCTCGCCTGGGAAACGGGCAATGAACTGTGGACAGCAGATGCCGCCTGGACGCAGAGTCTTGCTCGTTACCTCAAGCACACCGTCGGTGCTCGGCAGCTCGTCGCCGATGGCTCGGCAGCCGACGGGATGTCGGTGTCCGGGGCAGCAGTTGATGCTGCCGACATCGACATCGTCGGCGGCCATTTCTATCCGGTGGACGTCCCGTGGATGCTTCGAGACGCCTCGGTCGCTGCCGCTCACGGAAAGGCATACGTGGTCGGCGAATTCGACTGGACGAATCCAGCGGCGACCGCGGCCCTGATCGCCGCGGTGCAGGGTGACCCCGACATCGCGGGCGACCTGTACTGGACGTTGATGCCACATCTTGCCGGCGGCGCGCCCGAGCCCCATGGCGACGGCTTTGCAATGTATTCACCGGCCGTCGGCGGCAACATGAGCGTCGTCCTGACACAGCTGACCGGGCACGCCAGATGGATGGCAGCCGTGCGCTGAGCCGGCCGGCTCACCGAAGCCGGTGTCAGGCGATGGTCTTCGCCACCGAAGCGAGCACAGCGATCAGCGGATCGCTGTCGTTGATCAGGATGTCGTAGCCATCGGTGATGCCGGAGGTGACGCTCCAGAGGAGATACCCGACCGCGCCGGCACCGAAAGCCGCGTCCATCTTGGCGCGCAGTTGCACCGCCCGAACGCCTCTCTCCTGCTCGGTTCGCCCGAAGATCCCCGCCTCCCCGACGAACAGCGGCTTGTCCAGTTTCGCTGCCAACGCAAATGAGCAGCCAACGGGAGCTCTGATTTTCTGGCAGGACGGGGAGTCGGCCGCCGGCGGAGTGGCGCCGGTTCCGCCGGGCATCGGGCTGGCGTCGGAACCCCAGTAACCCCAGTCATGCACCTCGGCGAGATCGACTTGCGCAACACCGTAGACCGCGGCGAAATCGGGGCCGCTGGCACCGGGTGCACCGTTGCTCTGGGTGCCGACGGTGATCAGGTGGTGGCTGTCGACCGCTTTGATTCGGGCTGCGATGTCGGTGGCGAAATCGACCAGCACGGGCCGATCGAACTGGTCCCGGGCGCTGGTGTCGGCCTCGTTCATCATGCTCCAGGCCAGGATCGTCGGTTCGTTCGCGTAGTGCGCGACGAGAACCTTGACGTAGTCGCGGTAGGACATGGTGGCATTGCCGTACGGCACCTTGTACCCGTCGCTGTACCAGGTGTCGCCCTGGTATTTCACCTTGGGTGAGGCCGGATCGATGGTCGTGCAGTTGCCCGGACCGTCCTCCAGTACCGGCAGCACCTTCATCCCTACCTTTGCCGCCGCCGCGATGACCCGATCCACTCCGCCGAAGTACGTGCCCCCCTGGGTGTACGTCTGGTAGGCCCAGAATCTCAGCACGGTCGCACCGCCCTGATCGTGCAGGTATCGGAGCGTGTCCAGCAACTGGGCGTCGGTCAGCCGCTTGCCAGGATTGCAGCTGTAACGGTCGCTGGCGGCCGCGTCGTAGAGATTCACCCCCACGAAACGGAACGGCTTGCCGTCGAGGATCAGTTGGCGTCCGCTCCTGGCAACGAAAGTTGCGGCAACGGAACGCTGCGGCGTGGCCGCGTTCGTCGAAGAAGTCGTGGGAAGTCTGGACGGTGAGATCGGCGTGGTCGCCGCCGCCGTGCGCGTAGTGGTGGCAACCGTCTGGGTCGCGGACACCCCGCTTCCGGCGGAGCAGCCCACGGTGCACAGCAGCAGGACGAGAAGAGCGGCGGTGACCTTGGCCGCCGTGGTGCGCATCCCGAAACCTCTCACGAGGCGGCCCGCAACGAAAGCCGGTGCAGGGCAGGGGCCATGCGGTCGACCATGGCATCCCAGGTGTACAGGCGTTCCACCCGGGAGCGGCCGGCCCGACCGGCTAGGCCGGCCGCGGCCGGATCGGACAGGGTGTCGATGAGGGCCGCCGCCAGAGCGGAGACGTCACCGGCCCGGACCAGTCTGCCGGTTCGTCCGTCCTCGACGATCTCCGGGATCCCGCAGGAATGGCTGGAGACGGTGGGCAGCCCAAATGCCATGGCCTCCAGGAGAACCAGCGGAAACGGATCGAAATACGACGGGACGGCGAAGACCGACGCCTGCCGGTACAACCGGACGATCTCGGCCCGATCCCAGATGCGCCCCAGGACATCGACGCCGTCCTGACGCGCTATTGCCGGGGTGGTGCCGACGAGCTGCAATCTCGCCGTAGGAATCTCCCGGCGCACCGCCCGGAAGGCCTCCAACAGCACCAGGCCACCCTTGCGGACGAAATCGTTGCCGATGAACAAGACGGTCGGTACCTGGGCCCTTCCAGTTAGTTCCGGCAGCTGATCCAGGTTGATGCCGGCGCCGGTGGTGGTGACCTTCTCGGCCGGCACCCCGTAGTCCTGGATCAGGCTCGCTCTGGTCGGCTCCGAGAAGGCGAACAGGTGCGCGGCCCGGTGGTAGGCCGAGCGCTCCTGGCGATACCAACGATTCAGTTGGTCACCGGCGAGCGGGTTCCAAGCCGGCCAATGGGCGGCGGACTGCCGATGCGTGCAGTCGATGTACAAAGTCGTGTCAGCTCGTGAGGAGTCGAACAACGCGTGGATCTGGAAGAGCACGTCGAAGTCCCCGTCCAGGCCGGCCAGCTCTCTTGCGGCATTTGCGGACCGAAATCGGTAGGCGCGCGAACTCTTGTAGAACTTTTCCACCCAGGCCTGCCTGGACGGCCGAAACGTGGTGGCAGCGGCAATGTATCGCTGCGCCGGTGTCAGATCGACCGCCACCTGTCCGGTTCCCGGGAACCGCCGCTGGAGTGCGCGGTAGAGGTAGGGGGTCAGTGCATCGCCTCGGGAGGCGACCATCAATCTGGTCATGTTCTCGTCTCCGTGCCGGCCGGCACTGTTACCAATTCGCGGTAGAGGTCGTCGAGCGCGCCTGCCGTCCGCTCGATGCCGTAGGCCTTCGAGAGGGCGATCGGTAGCGGAAACCGGCCGGCCGCTCCTGCGTCGATTGCGCTGGTCACCCAATGCCGGATGGATTCGGCCTCGGCCCTTTCCGCGGCGTCGGAGCTGTCCGCGGTGTCGGAGCTGTCTGCGGTGTCGGAGCCGTCTGCGGCGGTCATCGGGAAAGCCCAGGCCGGTCGTTCACCCAGCTCCTCCAGTGCCGGACATTGCGCGTAGACGACCGGAAGCCCGGCGCCCAGTCCCTCCAGCACGGCCATGCCGAACGTCTCATCGCGCGACGGGCTGATCAGCACGTCCATTGCTGCCATCAGCGCCGGCACGTCGGTCCGAGGTCCGGTGAGATGAACGCAATCTGCCACGTCGAGCTCGGCAGCTAACTGCTCCAGCTCGTCCCGCAGCGGTCCATCACCGACCACCATCAACTCGCGCACACCCGGCTGCAGCGTCGGCGCAACGGCGGCGAGCAATTCGAGGAAACGCTTCACCGGCTCCAATCGGCCGACCGCGCCCAGGAGCTCGGTCTGCGGATCGATTCCGAATTCGGCGCGCCGACTTTGCCGGGCAGTCGCCGAGTAGGCCAGCAGGCCGAAGTCGATTCCGTTGGGAATCACCGAGATGCGGTCGGCCGGTATGCCCCAACGGATCAGCCTCGACCTGGTCGTCGTCGAGACCGCAACGGTTTCCAGGGCAAGACGTTCCAGCGCTCGGTACAGGCGACCAAGGACAACGGTCAGCGGCCGGCCCTCGATGGTGGACTCCATCAGCGAATGTTCGGTCGAGACAATCGTTCTGATTCCGGCCAACCGGGCGGCGGGAATCCCCCAGAGCTGACCGGACAGCAAATGTACGTGCACCACATCCGGTTTCATCCGTCGCAACCGATACGCCAACCTGAGAATGGCGAGCGGCTTGCGCCAGCCGGCCATACCGAGGACGTCGACGTGGGCGCCGGCTCGGCGCATGTCGTCCGCAACCGCCCCACCTCCGTACAGGGCGATGGTCCGGTGATGATGCAGGCTGTGGGAGACGACCGATTGCAGCTGCCGTTCGGCACCTCCGGTGGTCAAGGTGGTGATGATCTGCGCAATGCGCAATGGCCGCTGCATCGTCGCCGCCGTCGCTTCCCGGTAGACGTCGGCCAGCGCAGCCGTACAGCTCTCCCAGGTCGGCAACTCGAAATCGGGTGCTTCGCGGATGATAGCGGAGTTGTTGTCCCGCAACATTTCCGTCAATGCCGCAGCCACCTGGTCCGGTCCGGCACCGACGTCGATACCCCGAACCAGGCCGTCCTCCACCAGGTCCCCGATGCCGGCGACATCACAGCCCAGCACCGGAAGGCCGAGGGCGATTGCTTCCATGATGCCGACCGGGTGAGCCTCGAAGCTCGACAGTGCCGCCATCACGGCCGACCCGGCCAGGATCTCCGCCATTCGCGCGCGCTCGGACGGCGGAAGGTGCTCGATGGTGACAGCGGCGGCAACGCCTAGACGTTCGGCCAGAGCACGCAGCTCTGCCTCGTACGGCCCGGCGCCCAGGATGGTCAGTCGCGCCTCCGGAATGTGCTGACGGACCAGCGGCAGTGCCTGGATCACGCGGTGGTGGCCCTTGTACTTCTCCAGCCGTCCACTGGAAACAATGGTTCCCGGCATCGGTACGGTGCCGGCCGGCACGGCCGGCAGGGCTCCGCCGTTGTTGATGACGGTGAAACGGCCGGGATCGATGCCGGTGGCCGCCGCGAAGCTCTTCTTCTCGAACCTGCTGACTGCCACCAGCCGACTGGCACGGGACAGCAACGGCGTCAAGGCCTTCGTCCGGATACGGCCCAGCAACGATCGGCCCGCAGTCGAGTGGCCACCGGTGTGGAAGGTCAGGACATAGGGAATTCGGGCTGACAGGGCCGCCAGCATGCCGATCAGTGGCACGAAGGTCTGACCGCCCTGCAGGTGCACCAGGTCCCAGTGCCCGCGGCGGATCACCGGAATCAAACCGGGACAGAAGTAGTAGTCCCGGTTCCTCGGCCACGACCGGCGCCGGATCACCCGGACACCTTTGATGAATTCCTCACGAGGCAGAGTTCCGCTGCGGTCGGTCGTCGCAATGGTGATCTCGATGTCGGGCATGGCGGCGAGCCGCGAGGTCACCTCTGCCACATGGGTTTCCAGTCCACCGAGCTCTGGGTAGAAGCGCTGGACCACCTGCAGCACTCTGATCGGTCGCGTCATCTGGTCGGCTCCTGGTCGGCGCGGCTCTTGCTGTCGAAGATGAGCTGACGCAGTGTCCTGGTCGTGTCTGGGTCGACCAGTTGCACAACCAGTCGTCGGTCGGCCGGTATCGCTATGGAGACGGCGGTCGCCGTTCCCGCCGATACCTTGACGCCGGTCGCGATGGCGGTGCGGGCGGTGCTGGTCAGCAGGTCGATCTCGAAAGGCCCCTGGTCGGTGCCGGAGGACACCGTGATGGTGGCGAAACCGTCCGTCACTCCAGTGGTGGACATCTCCAGTGCGGCCACATGGGTGGCGTTGTAGGAGTGCACCGAGACCACCAGAGCGGTGGTCAGAATACCGATGACAGCCACCCCCCAGGCCGCCGTCGGAATGGCACTGCGGCTGATCAGGCTCCGGAACGGGCTCGGAGGAATTCCCTCGCCCGATGAACCGACTGCGGTCAGCACACCGATGGCCAACAACACCAGGCCGATCGACCAGCTGATCCTGGTGATCCCTCCTGGAACGTAGTCGAGCAGCAGGCCGAGAAGACCCAGCACCACGATCAGCATGCCGACACCGACCAGAGCAGCGTCGAGCATGCCGCGCCGCCGGTGACGAACCACCCGCTCGATCACCACAATCGCAGCCAGTCCGGTGAAGACGGAGACCAGGAGAGCCGGTGCGCCCCGTCCGGCCAGCACTGCGGCGACCACCACCAGAGCCGTCCGCCAACCAAGATCCGCGGCCCATGTGCGCAGTGCACCCCGGCTGTCGTTCCCGTCCGCCGGTTGCGGCGAAGGAGAAGTGGCCGTCGCTGTCGGCCTTTCGGCGGGCGTCGCGTTCATCCGCGCAGTCCTCTCACGTCGTAGACGACCAGGGAGCCGTTGTCGTAGATCCGTTGCACACCGGGAACAGAGGCGAACTTGGCCAGTGCGGCGGCGGGTACCGGACCGCTGCGGTCATTCGCGCCGAACTCACCGCTCTCGACGTAGAACTGTTGATGCGGAAGGCCTTCGGACAGCCGGGTATCGACGATCAGGTAGGCGATGTGAGCCTGCTTGATCAAGCTGACATCCTTGGCCGTGAACTGCGGATCCAGCAACAGCCTGGAGACGTCCAAGTTCGTGGAGACATGCAGCACCGTGTTCTGGCCGCCGTCCGCGGCAGCCAGCAATCCGGAAGTGCGGTCACCGTAGACAGTGCTGTCGGGCGGTATTCCGCTCGCCAGCCAGCGTGCGGCGGACAGATTGGCCGCATCGACGCTGCGGGCGTCGGCCGAAATCTCATAGGGCCCGGGCAACTGCCCGGCAGTCGGCCCGGCGCCGAGCACGATGTTTCCGAGAAACGTCACCAGAGCCGCGGCGACGAAGGCCATCGTCGACCAGGTGCGCCAGCGCGAGCGGGACAGCCACCAACCCAGTACCGCGGCAATACCGACGAACACGAAACCTGACGCCCGGTCACCGACTTCGGCGGTCGCCGCAGTCAGATGACCGGCGGGGATGACCGGGTACAGCAGCGCCAACAGTCCGACGACCACAGCCAAGGGACGACCCCGACGCATTCGGATCCACAGGAAGCGCAGCACGATCAACATGGAGGCCATCGCAAGTACCACAGCTGCCAGCAACAGCAGCTGTTCCCACCATGCCGGTCCGGTTCCAGCGGTATCGGCGAACAGCGCCTTGGTCTTCTTGCCTTCCGTCAAACTCGTGACGTCCGCTGTGGAACTACCGACGATGGATTGCAGATAGCCCCCCACCGGGCTACCCGGATTCAGCGCCGCAAGCAACGTCATTCCGATTCCGCCGACGGTCATCCAGACCAGACCGCCGCGGTCACGCCGGATCTCGAGCGGGAAATCCTCCGCTGTCACCTCTCCGCTCCCGCCGGTGGCAGGTTCCTCAGAACGCCGTTTCCGCCGACGGCCGGTCACGCACACGTCGACGAGGAACCACCCGGCAAACCCGACGACCAGCAGCACCGCCGTCAGATGGTGGGTGAAGGTGACCATGGCCACCGCAGCCAACGGCAGCACCAGCGCAGTCCTGCTGCCCCGACGTCGAACCGCGAACAGATACACGGCGAACACTGCCAACGGCAGCGCCAGCGTTTGATAGGAGTACTGCGAATTGAAGAACAACTCCTGCGGGTTGAGCACGTAGATCACCGCGCCGATGGCGCCGGCGCGGCGCGACCCTGTCACCAGGGTGACCAACGCGATGATGGCCAGCGAGATGACGACCCTGGCCATCATCAGCGCGATCGCGGCGGAAACGAACATGCTCAGCCCGGTTACCGAGTGGATGGCATCGGTGACCACCTCGAGGCCGGGGTAGTACCCGGACACCGGTAACAACGAGTTGTCGGTGAACAGCCGCGAGGTTTCGTCGATCTGCCGAAGAGTGTTGGCGTGGATGAGCTCGTCGTGGAACGCGAACTGCGTCGGATTCAGGACCAGCCTGCTGAACTGCAGGAACACCGGCAGCGCGACAGCCAGGATCATCCGCTCCGCGTGGCCGGTGCTGCGCACCACGACGCGAAAGCACGGAGGCAGGAATATCAGCACCAGGCCGGCGACCCAGGTCGCGCTGGTCCAGCCGGTGGCGGTACCGGAACGTCCGGCGTTCGCCGCCACCGCCATCACCAGCACTCCCACAGCCATCAGCACCATCGTCGGACCCGCCAGGTTCGCCGAGCCGAGCAGCCGACGGCGAGCCACCGTGGTCACCGAGACGGTCTTCGATTCGCTCTCGATGTCGCTCTGCGACACCGAGTCAGCGGCCGGCTGGTCAGCCAGTCGGGCGGCATGCACCACGAGCACCGCGGGGTCGGCGCCGCCGATGGCGGCGTTTGCCGGAACCGCGTCGTCCCTGCGGAACTGCCGCCAGCTGCGGTACAGCGGAACTGACAGCACGGCTGCTTCCACCGCGAGGACCCCGACCCACGCAAGGCAGAGCCCGATGGTTCCGGCCAGCTTGGCGCCGATCGCTGCGGCAGCGAGTTCGACCACGAGAAACCCGGTCATCAGCGCGACCGCCTCGGCGGTCCGGCCCTGCACCCGCCGCAGCGCGATGTAGTGATCCTTGATCACGAAGGGAATGCCCGCCAGCACGAGGGCCCGCAGGATGCCGACCCCTTCAGAGGCGTAGGACTGACCGAACAGGCCGAGGACGAAGCCGGCCAGCGGGTACATCAGCAGGTTGGCCAGCACGCTGACGCCGAGGCTGAACGGAAGGGTGAGCCGAATCCGACTGAGCACCTCCCGTTCGCTTCCACTGGACGAGGCGAACAGACCGATGGCGATCGCGTACGGCAGGGCGAAGACGAAGCCGGACAGCATCACGGCGGTGTTGAAGTAAGCGTTTTCCCTGGCCGAGATCAACACGGTCACCATGACCGGAAGGATCTGTAGAGCTGCCTGCAAGGTGGTGTTCAACGCGTGATGGCTCGCGGCCATGCGTCCCAGACCTGTCAGGGCCCGCCGATCCACGATGCGCCGGTTCGCCTGCAGGATCCGCCCGCCCCTGGTCCGCCAGGACACCACCGGCAGGGAGATCAGCGTGCCGATCGCCCAGGCGATGAAGATGGTCATTCCGCCGCTGAGGCCGGATGCGCCGAAACCGACGAGGACGGCGATCTTGACGACGCTGGCGAGAACGTTCCGTTCGAACTGCAGGATGCCCACGCCCAGCGTCAGCACCGCCTGGTCGAGAACCATGACAACTGCCATCAGGCCGGTGCCAACCGCGAAAGCGGCTACGGTCAGCGGAGTCGCGACCAGCGGAAGGAGATTGTCGGCACCGAAAACGTGCACCGCCACCTCGGGAACGACGACCGCCAGACAGGCGCTGGTTCCCCCTGCCACCAGCAGACAGGTGCGCACCAGAACGCGTCGGTCACCTTGGTCGGTGAGCGGAAGGCGCGCGATCAACAGCGTGCCCAGCCCCAGAGAGCCCAGGGAACCGAGCAGCATCATCATTGCAATCGCTGCCCCGGCCACTCCGACGTCGGTAGCCGCGAAATTTCGCGCCGCCAACGTCCAGAACGCCAGACCGAGAATGCTGGTCAACGCCTGCGTACCGACGAGCGAGGCGCTGATGCCTGCCACCCGACGGAAACCGGAACGGACCGCTGGAACCGTCGGTTCCAAACTTTCACCTACTTCGGTCAGCATTCAGTCCGTCCATTTCACGCGGGGCCCAAGCAGTTCGGACCCAACGGCAACAGGGATGGCCGCCGATAGTGGGAGGGGGTGCCCCGAACACCGACGCCATTGCCGCGATCGCGGCTTGCGCCGGCAACCATTCACCCCCCAGCAGACTACCGACGATGATGGCCGAACGACGGCCGTACGATTCAGAACTACTCCAATAGGGTGAAAGTCACAGAGGTCGGCGCGGCTCCTGTGACACGGGGTAGTCGTAAAGACCGGGTCTGGGGCGGCGGTTCAGGCCGGCTGGGTCGTCCCGGTGAGTTCGGCAGAAACATTCCACAGCTCGATTGCCAGCTGCGGGTCGGCGCTGATTTTGGATCGGCGAACGATCTTCGGGAGCTTGCCTTTCCTTCCGTCCGGGCCGACGTAGGAGTCGCCGGGCACATCCTCGACGGCGGCGAACAAGGTTGGAAGTGCGCCGTACTCAAGCTTCTTCTGCGCAATGAATCGGTATCCGAATGTCGTGATCGCCGACTGCAGGCCGCCGATATGCCGGTCCAAAGACGTTGCTGCCACGCCAGGATGGGCTGCCATCGCACGTACTTCGCTGCCGGCCCAAGTCAGTCGCCGTTGTAATTCTGTGGTGAAGAGAAGGTTGGCGAGCTTGGAGGTTGCATAGGCGCGCATGGGCTTGTAGGGACGTTTGTCCCAGTTCAGATCGGCCGGGTCCAGTCGCCCGAGTCGGGCCAAACCGGAGGAGACGGTGACGACCCTGCCGGTGAGGTGCGGCAGCAGCAGGTTCGTCAATGCGAAGTGTCCCAGGTGGTTGGTGCCGATCTGGAGCTCGAACCCGTCCACCGTGCGACCTCGCGGCACGGCCATGATGCCGGCGTTGTTGATCAGTAGGTCGATATCGCCCGACCATTGGGCGGCGAACGCTCGCACCGAGGCAAGGTCGCCGAGATCCAGGGCGCGGACCTCGGTAGAGCCGGGCAGCGCATCCGCGACCCGAGCGCCCTTGACGGTGTCCCGCACCGCCAGGACCACGTGCGCACCTGCGCCGGCGAGGGCGCCGGCTGTGGCCTGACCCAGGCCACTGGAAGCACCGGTGATGACCGCGGTCCGGCCTGTCAGGTCAGGCAGCCAGTCGACGGTCCAGCTCTGTGGTGCGGTCATGATCGATCTCCTCGGTCCGTGGGGTAGGCGGTCGGATCCCGGCGCCATTGCTCAGCATCTGCGCAGAACCGCGGGAACGGGAGGGGAGTGTTCATCCAGGGAGGGACGCTCCCTGGCAGCGGAAAGCGTGCCGGCCGAGAATGGGCGGATGGAACGTATCGGGTTGGCCGACTTTCTCCGCCGCCGTCGAGAGGCCTTGCAACCGGAGGACGTCGGACTGGCGAAAGGCCCGCGGCGCCGAACCGCCGGTCTGCGACGAGAGGAAGTGGCTGCGCTGTCCGGGATGTCGACCGACACGTACAGCCGACTCGAGCAGCAGCGAGGCTCCCAGCCGTCCGAGCAGATGCTCGGCGCGTTGGCCCGGGGTCTGCGGCTCAGCCTCGACGAGCGCGATCATCTGTTCCGGATGGCCGGTCGCTCCGCACCTGCGCGGGTGGTCCGGACCGACCACGTCAGCCCAGCACTGATGCGGGTGCTCGACCGCCTGCACGACACTCCCGCCATGGTGATCAGCGAGTTCGGCGAAACCTTGGTCCAGAACCCCATGGCCGTCGCACTTCTCGGGAATCAAACAGATTTCGGTGGCCTGTCCCGAAGCGCCGTCTACCGGTGGTTCACCGATCCGTCCGAACGGGGCAAATACCCCGAGCGGGACCACGCGTACCAGAGCCGCCTGCAGGTCGCCCAGCTTCGAGCCGCGATGAGCCGGGCCGGAACGTCCTCGCCGGCAGGGAAGGTGGTCCGCGGACTCCTGGAGTGCAGCGGTGAGTTCGCCGAGCTCTGGGCCCGGCACGAGGTGGCGGTCAAGGCCGACCAACACAAGACACTGGTGCATCCGGAACTCGGCGAAATCGAATTGGACTGCCAACTGTTGATCAACGAGAACGATGCCCAGGTTCTGTTGATCTTCACCGCCACACCGGGCAGCGTCGACAACGGCAAGCTGGAACTGCTCTCGGTGATCGGCACTCAGAGCCTGGCCAACGAGGATCGCGCCCCCGATGGCCGGCGCGACCGATCGCCGGGTTGAACCCGGTCCCAGGGAGCGCGACTCCCTGGATCGAACTCTCCTCCCTGCCGGCCCGGTGCCGCGGGCAGATTGGTCGACAGGGCCCATCGGCCCCGCTGACGCGAGGAGCAACGACCATGAAGACAACTGGCAACACCATTCTGATCACCGGTGGCACATCGGGTATCGGCCACGGCCTGGCGCAGCGATTTCACGCCGCCGGCAACAAGGTGATCGTCGCGGGTCGGCGTCAGGAACTGCTGGATCAGATCGCGGCGGAGAACGACGGCGTTGATGCGGTCCTGCTCGACGTCGCCGACCCGGATTCGATCGCCGCGGTTTCCAACAGCGTGACGAGGAAGTACCCGGACCTGAACGTGCTGATCAACATGGCCGGCGTCATGGAGACCGAGAACCTGCTCGACCCTTCGTTCCTGGCCACCTCCGAGGCGACCATCACCGTCAACCTGCTCGGGTCGATCCGCATACTCGCTGCCTTTCTTCCCTCCCTGGTCGCCCGGGATGACGCGGTGATCATGAACGTGTCGTCCGGACTCGCGTTCGTACCACTACCGGTCACCCCGACCTACAACGCCACGAAGGCCGCAATCCACTCGTTCACCCAGAGTCTGCGAGTGCAGTTGGCCGACACCGGTGTGCAGGTGCTGGAGCTCATTCCACCGGCCGTACAAACCACCTTGATGGGTCAGCAGAACGACGACAACGCGATGCCGCTGGCGGACTACCTGACCGAGGTGATGACCATTCTTGCAACCCAGCCCGCGGCCACCGAAATCTGCGTCGAACGGGTCAAGATGTTGCGGTTCGCCGAAGCGGACGGCAACTACGACCGGGTTCCGCCATGTTGACCGGGCACTGATCGGCATGCGGCCGGCGTGGCGCCCGCGAGAAGCGCCGTCTGAACCCGACTACGACCGTGCGACCGTGGGCCCGGCTCGGGTGGTGAGGAATTCGCCGAGCAGGGAAGCGGTGAGCAGGGCGCCGACGACGGCCAGCAGAGTGGGTACCGCCAACTCCAATCCGGTGTGGGTGAACTCCAGGACCAGGACGATGGCACACAGGGGAGCTTTCTGGGTGGTTGCCAACACGGCTGCGGCGGCGACGATGGCGTAGGCGGCGATCGCGGCGCCGGGCCACAGCAGCGACCAGGCCCCGCCCGCGAGCGCGCCGAACATCGCGCCGGTGGCCAAGGCGGGAGTGAGCAGACCACCGGACGCGCCGCCGGCCAGACAGACCGCGGTTGCCAGCGGTTTGAGCGCTACCAGGATTCCCAGTACCAGCAGGCTCAGGGTTCCGTCGAAGGCCAGCTGGGCGGGACCTTTGCCGTTGCCGAGCAACTGCGGATAGGCGATCGCCACCGCACCGACCACGGTGAACGTGACCGGAATCGAGGCGGCCAGGCGCCATCCGGTCGGGGTCCAGGTGCGGGCGACGGCAATCAGTCGGACAAATCCCAACCCGACCGCGCCGGCGAACGGTCCGATCAGCAGTGCCCACACCAGCAACGCCGGGTGCATCGCCACCGTCGGTACCGCGTAGGTCGGCCGGTTGGACAGAATCGGCCAGGTGGTGGCGGTGGCCACCGCGGAACTGAGCAACGCGGGAACCACATCGGACAGGGCGGCCGAGGACAGCAGGATCTCCAGAGTGAACAGGGCACTACCCAGCGGCACGTTGTAGACCGCGGCCAATCCCGACCCCGCGCCGCAAGCGACGATGGTCCGCCGTTGGGCCGCCGTCAGGCCCATCCTGGTCGCCAACAGGTGGCCCAGGATCGCGCCGACCTGCCGTGGCGCGCCTTCCCTCCCAAGGGAAGCGCCCGCCCCGACTGCCACGATCTGCAGGGCCGCATCCACGGTGACCAGCACCGACGGAAGCGCTCGGCCGGGATCGGCGAGTACCTGCTCGACCGAGGGAACGGTCCGGGCCGACCGTCTTAGCGCCCACCAGCCCGTGCCCACGATCAAGCCGCCGATCGTCAGGGCGAGCACTCGCCGGGTGGCCGTGGCCTGCTCGACACCGGTGAGGAACGTTTCCTCGGTGTACCCGAATGCGAGGTGCTGCACCAGATGCAGCAGCAACGACAAACCGATGCCGGCGATTCCCGCGGCGACCCCGGTCGCGGCAGCGGCGCCTACCAGTTGCCAGTTCATTCCCGGACTGCGATGCAGGGAAACGCCGTCTGCTATCGGCACACCGACCGCGTCCCCCGTACCCTGTTTGTCGAGCCGTCGAAGCCACCATCGCACCACACGCAGGCGAGCGCGTTTGCGGGGCCGATTGGCGGGGTACCCACCCAACGCTTGCGCCGTCGCAAGTATTGGACCGTATTCCGTGCTGGGCGTTGGCCATCGGGATGCCGGTCCGATCTTCGATCGGAAGGGAGGGACCACGTGTCCGGACTGTCGTTGCCGCTGCTGTTGGTGATCTTCGTGGCTGCCGCGGCCGCGATCTGGGTTGCTGGGACCCAACTCGCCAATCAGACCGATGTCCTGTCCACCCGCCTGCATCTGGGTGCCGCGCTGGGTGGGTTGATCATGTTGGCGATCGCGACGAATCTGCCCGAAATCGCGATCACGGTCAGCGCTGCCCTGTCCGGGAACATCGGTGTCGCGGTGGGCAACATCCTGGGCGGCATCGCCCTGCAAACTGTGGTGCTGGTGGCGCTGGATGCTTTCGGGATCCGGGGGGCTCGACCGTTGACCTATCGGGCTGCGTCGCTGGTGCTGGTGCTGGAAGCGGCGCTGGTGGTTGCCGTGCTCGGAGTGGTGGTCGCGGGCAGCCAACTTCCCAAGACGTTGATCTGGTGGCGGCTCGCACCTGCGGCAGTGATCATCGCAGTGCTGTGGGTGGTCGGGCTGCTGCTGCTCAAGCGGGCCGGCTCCAAGCTGCCGTGGCATGAGAATGGGCAGCCGCCGGACGGCCAGGAGCATCCGCGGGGACACAGCAAGCACCAGAACGAGCAACAGGCCACCGCGAAAGGAACATCGACCGCCAAGTCAGCGGTCATCTTCGCTGTTGCTGCGGTCGTCACGTTGGTCGCCGGGGTGGTGTTGGAGCGCAGCGGGGAGGCCGTCGCCACCCACATCGGCCTGTCCGGCGTGCTGTTCGGCGCGACCATCCTGGCCGCGGCGACGTCGCTGCCGGAGTTGTCGACCGGTTTGACGTCGGTTCGCAACAAGGACTATCAGCTGGCCATGAGCGACATCTTCGGCGGCAACGCGTTCCTGCCGGTGCTGTTCCTGGTCGCCTCGCTGCTGTCCGGGAAGGCCGTGCTGCCGCAGGCGCAGGCAACCGATATCTACCTCACCGCGCTGGGAATCGTGTTGACGTTGGTGTACGCGGCGGGTTTGTTGTTCCGGCCCCAACGACGGATCGCCCGGATGGGCGTCGACTCGTTGATCGTGCTGGTCCTGTATGTGATCGGTGTGGCGGGCCTGTTCGCCATTGCCGCAGGACATTGACCCCTGGCGCGCGGTCATCCGAGCCCGCCAGGCGAACAGCGACCGTATGGCAGAGGAGGAGCGTGAGGATCTGGCCGACTTCCGCCGACCAGTGAGCGGCGGCCAGCGGGCGGCGGATGTCTCTCGTCGCCGCGACGCTCAACGCGGGCCGGCCTCCTCACCACCGGCAGCCGGTTTTTGCCACGGCCATCGACCGGTGATCTCCAGCTCCAGCGAGAAGCTGAGAAATGTTCGGATCAGGACGATGCCGGAGAGCACTGCGATGCTCGCCAGTGTGGGTGCAGCGGCCACAGTTTGATGATGTCGGCGGCAACCAACAGTTCCAGGCCCAGCAGGATTGACCGGCCCAGCTGTTGCCTGAACCGGCGATACGTGTCCCGCCCGTGCCGTCGGGCATGGGCAACCGCAGCGACGGCTGCCCCGATCACACCGACGACCACGACGACGACACCAGCCGCGTCGAGCCACTGGCCAACGTCATCAACGACCTGCACGAACGTCACCAGAAATTTCTAGCACAGCAGGCGAATGCCCGAGGTCTCGGCGGCCGCGCCGTCCCACCCAGCACCGCCCTCCCACCCCAGCCCTGCGGCCAACGCCGGAAGACCTCGAGCTGATCACCGCGGCCGAGGCGAAACGGCACACACCGGTGTGTGCGTGGCGGTGGAGAGGTAGTGGTGGTCAGCTGGTTTGGGGTCGGAGGGTCAGGATGCTGGCGTCGTCGGGGAGGAGTTGTCCGACGTGTTGGCGGATGGCGTGGGTGATGGCGCGGGGGATGTCCCAGTCGGGTAGTCCGGGGGTGTTGAGTATTTGTTCGATGCGGGTGATGCCGAATGGTTCTCCGTGGGGGTTGGGGGCGGTGAGCACCCCGTCGGTGACCAGCAGGGCGAGCCCGCCGGGGGGGGAGGTCGATGTGGTGCTGTCGGTAGGGGGTGAGTTCGGCGGCACCGAGAGGCGGGTCTGGTGGTGGGTCAGCGGCGGTGAGTTGGCCGTGGTGGTGCAGTAGCAGTTGTGGGGTGCCGGCGCGGATGTAGGTGGTGGTGTGGGTGTGGGTGTTGTGTTCCACGATGAGCGCGGCGACCTCGAGTTGTCCGCTGTATTGGTCGTGGAGGGCCTGGTCGGCCAGGGACACGCAGTTGTCGAAGTCGAGTTGGGCGCGGCGGGCGTTGCGCAGCGCGGTCAGGGCGAGTTCGGAGGCTTGGCTGGCCATGATGCCCTCGCCGGTGGCATCCAGCACGGCGAGGGTGAGGTGGGTGCCGTCGTAGGACCAGTCGTAGAGGTCGCTGGTGATCAGCTGCGCGGGTTCGAGTTGGGCGTAGACGCTGAACTGCGGTGTGGTCAGGCCGCGGGTGGGTAGGAGTTGCCATTGCATTTCGGCGGGCAGGCTCAGTCGGGCGCTGCGTCGGCGTTGTTCTTGCACGTCGTTGTCGCGTCCGGCTTCCCAGAGCAGCGGGGCCAGAAGTTGGGCGCAGCCGAGAACTGTGTCGGTCAGCGGCGGCCAGTGGCCGGGTGCGCCGGTCATTTCCAGGACACCGATGCGGTGGCCCCGGCAGGTCAACGGAACCAGTAGCCGCTCGGATGCACCGGCGGGTAGCAGGGTGGTTCGCTGGTGGGTGAAGACGTCGCCGATCGGGCTGCCGGTCACGGCGGCGGGGTCGCCGACGTGCTCGGCCGGCCAGCTGCCCACGCTGTGCAGTTCCCGCATGACGTAGTCCACCTGCCACACCACCGCGGAGTTGGCCCGTAGGTGCGCGGCGAGGGCGGCGGCGGCGGTACTGGCGGCGGCGTGGGCGGGTGCGTCGACGACCGCGGCGGCGACGGCGGCGGCGACGGCGCCGATGAGGGTGTCGTTGATCCGAGCCACGCCGGTCATCTGCTTTCTGCGGTGGTGTTGAGTCGGTGTGCGGCGTCGGCGTACGCGGTCAGACCGCGCAGCAGCGCCATCTGCTCGGAGCGTTTCATACGGGTCAGCACCGCCCCGATGATGTCGCGGCGGTTCTGCACGAACTGGTCAACGGTGCGGTGCCCAGCGGGGGTGAGGATCAACCGGATCTCCCGCCGGTCCTGGGACGCGGTTTGCCGGGTGATCCAGCCGGTTGCGGTCAGCCGGTCGGTGATCCGCGAGGCCGAGGAGGGAAAGATCTTGAGCTGTCCGGCGAGTTCGGTGTTGCTGCAACCGCCGGTGTCTCGCAGGACCAGCAGCGCCCGGATCTGGGTGGGGCTGGCGGTGGCCTGCAAGGCTTCCGACGCTTGCGTGGTGGAGGCGGCGATGGCGCGGCTGGCCACCTCGACCTGCTCGACCGTGGTGAACCCGGCCGCTTCGGGGCCTGGCTTTTCGGCGAGGTTCATACCGTTGGCTCCTTTCCGCCACACCTGCATATCAATTAACATGGGTTAATTGTTAGTGCATGGCCGGTTCGCATTCAAGTGTGCGTTGTCGGCTGCGGAGGAGGTCAAGGTGGTCACGGTGTCGTTGGCAGTGATCGAAGCGGTGGCCCGGCAGGACGGGGTCTACGTCGAAAGTTGCAGCGCGGTGGATCATCAGTCGGCGGTGACGGTGGAGTTGGACGGTCGGCTCTGGTTGCTCTATCCGCACCCCGACCGTTCCGGTCGCTGCGTGGTGGCGCTGCCCACACCGCTGGGTGAACCCGAGCCTGGCAGCGAGTTGCTGCTGCCGTTGATGCCCGGTGAAGCGTTCCCGTGGGTGTGGTGGACACACTTCCGCCAGGCGAGCGAGTTGCTGCCCGAACTCACCCGCAGCAGCGACGACTCGCCGCCGCGCCCCGCGCCGGTCGGGGCAGCGAACACGGTGCAGTGCGAAGACAGAGGGGATCACATAGTGGGGGCTGACGCTTCGGATTGGAATGTCCATGTCGAATGACCAGGCCCGATCTCGCTTTCCGCGATCGCGGCGTTGCCGCGACGTGCGCGATATGTTGCAGCCGTCTGACGACATCTGTGAAGCAGACAGATTGTTGACCACCTCCCGCCGGATGCGGGACGTCGGCGTAGAAGCGTTGCTGCTGTGCGACTCGAACGGTCGTATCCGCCGGGTCGTCACCGACCGCGACCTGGCCTCCGCGGCGCTGAGCCGCGACGTCGCGGCCCCATCGGTTCCACTGACCACGCCACTGCAAACGCCGTGCCTGGGTTCGGGGGTGGTTGGGCCGCCGATACCCGCCCAGCCCACCGGAAGATGCCGCGACAGCGCCGTGTCGGAGCAGCGGCGGACTGCGGTCCCGGCAACCCGATGGTGCGAGCCGCAGGGCTGCTGATGCTCGGAGTTCCGCCGGTGAAGAAGTGGAAAGGATGAGCCAGTGGCTTCTGTGGACTTGGCCGACCCGGCCCTCGGCGTGGCCGGCCGGCGGCTGGACATCGTAGCGTTGCAGCGGGATCTCGTCGCGGGGGTCGATGGGGAGATCCGTTTCGATGCCGGTAGCAGGGCGGCGTACTCGACGGACTCGTCGAACTACCGGCAACTGCCGCTGGGCGTCGTTGTTCCTCGTGATGTGGAGGCGGCGGTGGCTGCGCTGGTGATCTGCCGGCGGCATGGCGCGCCGGTGGTGTCCCGCGGCGGTGGTACCAGCCTGGCCGGTCAGTGCACCAACACCGCGGTGGTGATCGACTGGTCCAAGTACTGCCATGCGCTGCTCTCGGTCGATGCGCAGGCCCGCACCTGTGTGGTGGAGCCGGGGATCGTCCTGGATGTGCTGAACGGTCAGCTGGCCCCGTATGGGTTGCGGTACGGGCCGGAACCGGCCACCCATCCCAACTGCACGTTGGGCGGCATGATCGGTAACAACTCCTGCGGAGCGACCGCGCAGCGCACCGGCAAGGTCGTCGACAACATCGCCCGATTGGAAGTGCTGCTGTCCGACGGCACCCGGTTCTGGTGCGGAGAAACCACCGACGAGCAGTACGCCCGGATCGAGCATCGTGGCGACCGGCGCGCCGCGGTATATCGGCAGTTGCGCAGGCTCCGGGACCGCTACGCCGACGAGATCCGTCGCCGATACCCCGACATCCCGCGTCGTGTCTCGGGGTACAACCTGGACTCGCTGCTGCCCGAGCACCACTTCGACGTGGCCGGCCTGCTGGTGGGCAGTGAATCGACCCTGGTCACGGTGTTGCGCGCCGAACTGGAACTGGTCCCGGTACTGACCCGGCGATCGCTGGTCGTCTTGGGGTTTCCCTCTGTCGCCGAGGCCGCTGACGCGGTTCCGACGATCCTGCCGCACCAGCCGATCGCCTTGGAGGGCTTCGGTCCCCGGATGATCACCGACGAGCAACTCCAACACATCAACAGTCAGGCACTGGACCGGCTTCCGGAGGGCTCCGGTTATCTGATGGTGCAGTTCGGTGGCACCGACCGCGACGCGGTCGATCGCGCCGCGCACGCCATGATCGAGGACCTCGGACAGTCCGAACGACCGCCCAGCACCGCGTTCCTGAATGAGCCGGAACTCGAGGATGAGCTGTGGCAGGTCCGGGAGGCCGGGCTGGGCGCGTCCGCGCATGTCCCCGGCCACCCGCCGAGCTGGGCGGGTTGGGAAGACTCCGCGGTCGCGCCGGACCGGCTCGGGAACTATCTGCGGGACCTCGAACAACTCTTCCAGCGGTTCGGGTACGCCGGTGACACCGCCCCGGCCCTGTACGGGCATTTCGGTCAGGGCTGCATCCATACCCGCATCCCGTTTGCCTTGAACGACGCCGAGGGGATCGGGACGTACCGCAGGTTCATGGAGGCCGCCGCGGATCTGGTGGTCGCCTACGGCGGATCGTTCTCCGGGGAACACGGCGATGGCCAGGCCCGCGCCGAACTGCTGCCGAAGATGTTCGGCGGCACCATCATCCAAGCGTTCGGGGAACTGAAAGCAATTTTCGACCCAGAAAACCGGATGAATCCCGGCAAGATCGTCGCTCCCAACAAGCTCGACGAGCAGCTGCGGCTCGGCGCCCACTGGTCTCCCCACGCCACCGGCCCCCTGCATTTCGACTACCCGCAGGACAACGGCTCGTTCGCCGCGGCCGCAAACCGCTGCGTCGGGGTCGGCAAGTGCCGCCAACACCAGCACCCGAACGGGGCGGTGATGTGCCCGTCCTACCAGGCCACCGGCGAGGAGGAGCATTCCACCCGTGGCCGGGCCCGGCTGCTGTTCGAAATGCTCGCCGGCCACGACGATTCGCCGATCACCGACGGGTGGCGGTCCACCGAGGTCCGGGATGCGTTGGATTTGTGCCTGGCCTGCAAAGGCTGCAAAACCGACTGTCCGGCCAATGTCGACATGGCCACCTACAAGGCCGAATTCCTGGCCCATCACTACCAGGGCCGGCTCCGACCCCGCTCGCATTACGCGCTGGGTTGGCTACCCACCCTGGCCGCCGGGGTGTCTCGGCTCGGGCTTCCCGGTGTGGTGAACGCGTTGGCCGGCGCGCCGCTGTTGCCGCGGTTGGCCACCGCGGCCGCCGGTCTGGCGCCGCGGGAGATCCCGCTGTTCGCCGGACAGAGTCTGCAGCAATGGTTCCTTCGCCGCGGCGGTTCGCCGGCCGGACCACGGGGCTCGGTGTTGCTGTGGCCGGACACCTTCACCAACTACTTTCATCCGCACATCGGGCAGGCCGCCGTCGAGGTACTGGAAGACGCCGGCTGGCAGGTCACGATGCCCGCCGAATCTCTCTGCTGCGGCTTGACCTGGATTTCCACCGGACAGCTGGCCACCGCGAAAAAAGTGCTGCGACGCACCGTCGACATGTTGACACCACACGTCCAGGCCGGCCGATTCATCGTCGGGTTGGAGCCCAGCTGCACCAGTGTGTTCCGCTCCGACGCCGCCGACCTTCTCGGTGGGGATGACCGCGTCGCCCGAATCGCCGAGAAGACGGTGACCCTGGCCGAACTGCTCACCGGGCACACCCCGGGGTGGCGGCCGCCCCGACTGGACGGCATCCATGCGATCGCACAGGTCCACTGCCACCAGCACGCCGTTCTGGGCTGGGCCGCCGACCAGCAGCTGCTGGATGACGCCGGGGCGCTGGCCCAGCCGCTGGCCAGCGGCTGCTGCGGCCTGGCGGGCAACTTCGGGTTCGAACCGGGTCACCTCGACGTCAGCACCGCCTGCGCGGAAAGTGTGCTGCTCCCCGCGGTCCGCAGCGCCGCGCCGCACACCGTGGTCCTGGCCGATGGGTTCAGCTGCCGCACGCAGATCCACGAACTGGACTCCGGGGGCCGGGAAGCCATTCACCTGGCCGAATTACTGCACAGAGCCGCCATCGGATCCTTGGCTCCGAGCTCTGATCTGGCCGCAGGCGACCGGCCCACCCTGCCAAGACCCGCCACTCGCGCTGCCGCCTTCGGTGCTACCGCCGTGACCGCTGCGGCCCTTCTAGCGGCAGCAGCTGCTGCGCTGCGCGTCATGTTGAAATCGAAGCACTATCGGTCAACCTGACGCATTCGGCGTCGATCCGGCCAGCCCGCTCACCCGCTCCTGCTCTTGCGGCCGCTTCATGGCCGCTTTCATCTGTTACCCACCGTCCACACCCGCGACCGGCAACTGGAAAGGACAGTAGCGTCGTGACTTTGAGCGAGAAAGACCGACGGAGCTTGATGGTCTTGGCGCAGGAGCTGCGTGCTGAAGATCCCCGACTAGCCGAAGCTCTTACCGCCGGGCGCCCGTCGAACCACCGAGGCCCGGCATGGACCGTCACCATCCTGCTGATCGCCGTTGCTGCCCTGACGGTCCTGGTGGGATGCTTGACCAACCGGCCGGGTCTGGGCGCCGTCGGCGGTGTGTTGTTCCTGTTGTCGGTGACCGTGCTCGCGGTCCTGCACGTCGGAATTCCCCCCGCGACGTGATCGGCTGTCGACACTTCTGGCGATGAGCAGAATGCCGTTCTGCTCATCGTGGCATCGACCCGGTGGTCACTGTTTCAGTCCGCCGACCCCTTTGGCGATGACCAGGACCGAGGTGACCAGCGCGGCGGTCGATTCCACCCCCATCAAAATTTTCGCCCGGGCGGACAGGGGCATGGTGTCGGTGGGGCTGAACGCCGAGGAGTTCGTCAGCGACACGTACAGGTAGTCGACGAAGCTGGGGACCCAGCCGCTGCGCTCGCTGGACCCCCGACGCACCTCCACTGCAGTGTCCGCATCCTCGTCCTGGGTGAACCGGAAGTCCGCTGCCGGTA